>Ga0208660_1000066_pt1 | contig 35829 bp, 28 predicted proteins | sample DEB08_DNA_13_FD_184527 | JGI IMG/M metagenome (GOLD analysis project Ga0208660, IMG submission 184527) | Aqueous microbial communities from the Delaware River and Bay under freshwater to marine salinity gradient to study organic matter... | ecosystem: Environmental > Aquatic > Marine > Coastal ... | reverse complement strand
CGCTAGGGCTTAAAGAAGGTTGGAGTATTTGGAAAAAGAAAATTGATAAATCCGCAGAGGCTAAGCTTAACAGGCGTGAAAACAGCAAGGATAGAATAACCGAGCTAGAAGCTAGAGTAGACGAACTATATAAAAAGATAGAAAAGCTAATGGAGGAGAATGCTAGTCTAAGGTCTAACATCGCTAGATTAGAAGAAAGAATATTATTAACAGCAAAAAATAGAGTTAAGCATAACAAGAATAACATAGATTCGTAAAATAACAAAAACCAAAACCAAGTACAATGACATATTTTTATTACAAAACAAACTCGTTTAACGCGAATGAAACCCCAAGCCCAGAAACCATAGAATTTTGGAAGAGCTTGACAAAGAAAAAAAATTGGAGGATCGTGCAACTCTCAAATGGGTACTTCCAAACGGAGTTCTTAAGATCCGACGACCAATGGGTTGACGTAACGCGTAGGCAAAGTATGCTTGAGGCAGAGAAAGCTATTGATGCTAGCGTCGAGCATTATGAAAAAAAGCTTACATTTGCAGAAGGACCTAAGGTCGTCAAAACATTTAAGTAAAATAATTTAATTTAATTTAATGGAATATAATAATCCAAGTGAAATTGTAAAGGATTTGACCTTTGGCGATGACGCTAAGAGTAAAATAAAATCTGGTGTAGACAAACTGGCTGAGGCCGTAAAATCTACACTAGGCGCGTCTGGCAAGTGTGTTATATACGAAGACGCGATGGGTAAGCCTATTATAACCAAAGATGGTGTAACTGTGGCTGAATCTGTGGTGTTGTTAGATCCAATAGAGAACATTGGCGCAACACTAATAAAAGAAGCCGCTAGAAACACCGTAAGAGAAGCTGGTGATGGCACCACTACGTCTACGGTATTAGCTCAAGCACTGCTTAGTGAAGTTTATAAAGAGCTATCATCTGGTGAATCAGATATAAGGTCTATAAAGAATAGCATAAACACAGCGCTTGAAAAAATCATCGAACACATCGATAAAGTAAAAATCAATGTAACCGATGACATGCTAACACATGTAGCTAATATAAGTACCAATAATGATAAGTTTCTTGGCGGTATAATAGGTGAAGCTTTTACTAACGTTGGTAAAAATGGCGTTGTTATGTTAGAAAACTCTGACAATAGCGACACCTATGTACAAATGATAGAAGGAACACAGTTAAACTGTGGTTTAAAATCACCACACTTAGTAACTAACAAAGATTCTGGTAAAGCTATTTTAGATAATCCTTATGTACTAATATCGTCTTCGCCAATACCTAACGTAAGGAAAATACAAAATATATTAGAGTTTGTTATAAAGCAAAATAAAAGTTTGCTAATTATAGGACAAGTTGAAGAGCAACCTATGTCTGCTTTGCTAGCTAACAAAGTAAAAGGTAACATTAAGATCAACATTATTGACGCACCTGGTTTTGGTCAAACTAAGCGTGACACCATAGAAGATGTAGCTATATTGACCGGCGCTAAAGTTATAGACGAAGAGCTTGGCGATGATATGGACTTAATAAGTCCCGAAGACCTAGGTGTAGTAAACAAAGCTATTACAGACAACAAAACAACGGTGCTTACCATTGAACAACAGTCAGTTAAGCTTGACGAAAGAATAGAGTATGTTGAAAATTTAATCAAAGATGAAGACAATCCATTTCTTAAAAAGAAGATTGAAGAGCGCTTGGCTATTCTTAAAGGTAAGGTTGCTGTTATTTTTGTAGGTGCTGATTCTCAGGTTGAACTTAAAGAAAAGAAAGATAGGGTTGAAGACGCTATATACGCTACGAAGGCAGCCTTACAAGACGGTATTGTTCCAGGAGGAGGAGTTGCACTATTAAACGCAGCACATACCGTAAAAACAAAAGATCTAGAAAAGTTGCTGACAAGGTCAATTTGTAGACCTTGGGAAGTTATATTAGAAAATGCTGGATTTAACCATGCAGACTTAGTTTTTAAAAGTGGTTATAGCTTAGATGTATCTACTGGTAAAACCGTTAATATGTTGAAATCTGGAATTATAGACCCAGCTTTAGTGACAAAAACCGCGTTAAAAAACGCTGTTTCAGTTGTAAGCACTATAATTTCCGCGGATTGTGTAATCTCTAATATAAGGTTATGATGAAAGCAATAGGAAATTACTTGGTAATAGACAAAATAAAAGCTGAAATAGCCAAAGTAGCAGGTTTAGAACTTACTGAATCTCAAAACAAAGACGTTAGGTACCAAAGAGGCAAAGTTGTAACCTGCGGAGATAAAGTCAAGGGCGTTATAAAAGGAGACATTGTAATGTATGACAAACACGCGGGGCATGGCATAGACTTTGACGGTAAGCTTTACCAAGTTATAAGTCTAGCTGACATTGTGATTGTTGAATGAAAATATCAGGCTCAGATTTAAAAGAAATAAAAATATTGAAGTATTACAGGCTCATAAGAAAATGGGTCTGTAAAACTTATAATATAAAAGAAGCTGATTTAGAATTGCTTATATATTTAGAGTCACTAAATAGATTCAACAGAAAAGACTTTATAGATGGCGTGTATTTGTTCTCTTGGGATAAGCACCGGTGGGAAAGACTAAGAAGAGAAGGTTGGATAGAAGTTTGGAGAGAAAGAAACAGACTAGATTCTAAATACGCTATATATAAAGTGTCATTTAAATTTTCTAATATTATATCAAGAATATACAGAATAATGGCAGGTCAAGAAGACCTACCTGTTTCTGAACGAAACATATTTTACAAAAACAAATCATACACCGATAAGGTCTTTAATAAGGCAATAGACGATATGATAAAAGATCCAAATAGATAATGGCTAGAATAACATCATATTCTTTAGATCAGACCTTAACAAGTGGCGATAAAGTAGTAGGTACAGACGCTACGACTGGAACTGTTAGGAACTATACGGTCGGTGAGTTGTCTACCTTTATTAACACAGCTAGCTTGGGCAACTATAGTTTTGACACGACGCAAACTCCGGGTGCTGGTACTGACAACTTCGTACTAACATACGATAATTCAACAGGCAAGATAAGCCTAGAGGTTGCGGCATCACAAGCTGCTTTTAATATTATAGAAGACCTTACTCCCCAGCTGGGTGGCACATTAGATGCTAACAGTCAAATAATTGACATGGGAGCTAATACCATTACCGACACTAAAGTTGGTCAATGGGATACAGCTTATGGTTGGGGTGATCACTCGTCCGCTAGTTACTTAACCTCTGAAACCTCACATACTGATGTACTTGTAGACGGTGATTTTGGCACGGCGGGCCTTATGACAACTAATGGCTCTGGTACTTATAGTATTACCACCAACAATAGTTCTAATTGGGACACAGCCTATGGATGGGGTGACCATTCAGCTCAGGGGTATATTACAAGTGAGACATCTCATGCTGACGTTGTTGTTGATGGTGATTTTACATCACAAGGAATTATGCTTAGAGGTGCTAGTAGCGGCACTTATAGTATACTAACAGATAATTCAACAAACTGGAACACCGCTTATGGTTGGGGAGATCATTCCACACAAGGCTACGTTACAACTTCTGGCGTAACAAGTGTTACAGGAACAACTCCAGTAGTTTCTTCAGGTGGAACAACACCTGCTATATCAATGGCTGCGGCAACTACATCAGTAGACGGTTATCTAAGCTCAACTAACTGGAACACATTTAACAATAAGTTAAGTAGTGTTGGCGGTGATGCCGCACCAATACTTGGTGGAGACCTAGATGTCAATGGTAACAGTATTGTGTCATCAGGTGGTGGAGACATTTCAATAACACCGAGTGGGCCAGGTAATGTTATTACAAGTAATGTTACTATTGATGGCATTAAGTACCCACAAACAGATGGAACAGGAGGACAAGTGCTTCAGACCAACGGAGCAGGGGAGTTATCATTCGCTACAGTAAGTGGTGGCGGAGGCAGTGGTGATGTAGTAGGCCCATCTTCGGCAACAGATAACGCGATTGCTAGATTTGACACAACCACAGGTAAGCTACTACAAAACTCCTCTGCTACAATAGACGACGCTGGAGCCATAACAGCACCTGACTTTATCGGTGACTTGAATGGTGCGGTTAGATTTGATGCAAAAGCAATAGGTAGCGCAATTGATAAAGGAGAGGTTGTTTATATCTCAGGTATATCAGGCAACACACCAGAGATTCAATTAGCACAATCAAATTCATCGGCTACAATGCCAGCTTTTGGGATAGCTTTAGCTGATATTGCAGAGAATAACACAGGTGAGGTTGCTACTTTTGGAAGTGTCAAAGGATTAGATGTTACTGACTTTGGCGAAACCAGTATTATTTTTTCTGTAGGCGATACAGTTTATGTTTCATCTACTGAAGCTGGAAAACTAACAAATGTTCCTCCATCAGGAGAGGCTAACTTGATACAAAACATCGGTAAGATAGAAAGGGCCACTCCAACATCCAATATGACTATCAAAGTAGGCGGTGCTGGTAGAACGAATGCAACACCAAACCTTGACTCTGCAAAGATGTTTTTGGGTAATTCATCAAATCAATCGGTATCTGTTGCAATGTCAGGTGACGTTACAATTAGCAACACAGGCGCAACAACGGTAGGCACTATTAATTCAGTTGCGGTAGCCACAGTAACAGCAGGGGCAGCTTTAGGCGCAACAGCACAACAACCACCAAGCGAAGGTGCGTTTGTTAACGGTGATAAAACAAAGCTAGACGGTATAGAGGCTTTAGCGGATGTAACAGACGCAACAAACGTTACTGCCGCGGGTGCATTGATGGATTCTGAAGTAACTAACCTTGCGGATGTAAAAGCTTTTGCTACCACCGATTATGCTACTGCAGCTCAAGGATTAACAGCCGATGCTGCATTACCAAAAGCGGGTGGGGCAATGACAGGTGCTATAACTGGCAACCAAGATATAACAGGTAAAAGACCAATAGTTACTGACACAACCACAAATATAGACTTAACACTAGGTACACACGAGGGTACTTTTATATACTCTGATAATGTAGCTGCAGTAGCTGTAAATATTCCTCCAAATTCAACCCAAGCATTTCCTGTAGGCACAGAGATTGATATGATTCAAGCGGGAGGTGGTCAGGTAACGGTAGCCCCAGGAACAGGTGTTAATTTAAATGGGGGAATTGCAACAATCGCAATTACAGCGCAATGGGGTGGGGCAACATTGAAACAAATAACAGTAGACAACTGGATAATTGTTGGTAAAATATAATATATGTTTGGATTAAATCTAGGAGCAACAAGCTCAAGTGGAGATGTAGGGCCGCCACCAAGTTACGACACGGACGCTGTGACTTACTTTGCTGCTGTAGTAGCTGCTGGAGGGGCTTTGTCTAATGGATTCAAGGCTGCTTGCTCAGATTTATTTGTAGCTGCAAAATCGAATGGATATTATTCAAAGTTGATTCAATTCATGCCCGTTGGTGGAGGGGTGGAGGCATCGGCTGAAATCAATATGGTTAGTCCTGGAACGAAGGATGACATTTATAAAAACTCACCGACAATTGATAGTTCAATCGGGGTAACTTGGGATGGTGTAACTCAATGGGCAGATACTCAAATTGACTTGAACACCGACTTTAATTCAGGTTCAGATTGGTTAGTTGGGGCATATCATATTAGTGGATTTGTAGGAACGGGAACGCGCAACATTCTCGGAGCGATGAACACCTCTGCTTCTCGAATAATGCTACAGGCACAAAACGGTGCTTCCTTCGATGTGGCTGTTTACGGTAATGGTCACTCTTCGTCTTTCGCTAAAAGTGGCACAGCTTTAACCGATGGTAAAATGATAATCGGGCATAGAAGCGCAACCAACAAACTTCATATAACCGTTGGGGCTACTCGAACGACAAGGACACAAACCCGACCGACCACGGGAATCGCTTATGATTTCGCCTTTGGAGCAAGAAACAAACAAGGAGTGATCGACACTTTCACCAATGGAAAATGGTGCTGCAAAGTAGCGGCAACAGGAATGACAACAGCGGAGGTCGATCTAATGATAGCGGACATTGACACATTTATAGCAGCAATTTGATGGAATTTATAATACTAGATAGAGCAGAATCAGAAGCCGTAGCATCCCTTCGCATTCATGGGCGAGAGGTGATGATTCCTGCCGATTCATTCATCTATCCTCTGGTGATCTCTGAATCGATAAAAACGAAACTAGATACCGATAAACTCGATACGATCAATCAATCTGAAATAACATTTTTTCCCGAAACTGATGATTGAAAAAGAATACGAATTTGAACCTGAAGAAGATATTTAACTATATTTGCAAATAAATTTAATAAAATGAAAAAAGTAGAAAACAAAATAAGTCAAGACGAGCTAGTCAAATTGCAAGGCATTTCTAATGAAATGAATTCTTGTAAAATAAGTATATCAGACGCAGAAATGCACAAATACAGCTTGATGGCTAGATTAGCCGGACTCCAAGATAACTTTCAAGTTATTCAAAAAGAACTTATGGATAAGTATGGCAAGGTCAGTATTAGTATTGTAGATGGAACTATAAAAGAACCCGAAGCTGATGTCATTAATCCGTAAAATAACCATAGGCAAAGAATACAAAGAAAATGCAATGCACTATTCGGTTGGCCAAGAAGTGTACGGTAAGCACCAAATTGTAGATATACAAGAGTCTGAAGAAAAGTATATTATTTATATACAAGACACAGAGGGTGATGTAAAGCGGTGGAAAGACTTTAATAAAAACATGTCTGTGTCCGTTGAATATAACTTAGACTATTAATGAGAAGTGTTTTTAATTTTTTAATAAAACCCACGGGCAGTAGATATAACAACGAAGTTAACATAGATGGTAAAAAGCTGATCACGAACACGGATATATTTGATCATAAAAGTGTTAGCAGAGAAGCCGAAGTAATATCTACACCTCTTGCATTTAACACACCAATAGTAAAGGGTGATAAAGTAATAGTACACCACAATATATTTAGAAGGTGGCATAACATTAAAGGCGTTGAAAAAAATAGTGCTGGCTATATAGAAGAAGAATTGTATTCTTGTCAAATAGATCAAGTATATGCTTACAAGCCGTTTACAAATGGTGATCGCAAAGAACGTTGGCAGGCATTAGAAGATTACTGTTTTGTGCAGCCAATAAAGAATAAAGACAAGTACGAGCTAAATATCGAGAATGAGCTGGTTGGTATATTGATATATTCAAATAGTGGTCTTAGTAGTAAAGGGCTTGAAGTAGGTGATTTAGTGGGCATAGGCCCTAAGAGCCAATTTGAATTTTTAATAGATGGCAAGCGTTTATATAGAGTGCGAAACCAAGATATTTCAATTAAATATGAATACGGAGGAAACGAGGAAGCATATAATCCAAGCTGGGCGGGTAGCAGTAAAAGAACTAATTAAAGTTGCTGAAGAACCAATTGTAGATACAGACGAAGACGTATCCGCAGACAGACTAAAAAATGCCGCAGCAACAAAAAAGCTAGCTATATTTGATGCTTTTGAAATATTGTCTAGGATTGAGCAAGAAGATGCCGCTTTAAACGGGGTTGTACTAGAAGACAAAAATCAAGATTCGATAAGCGGCTTTGCTGAAAAAAGAGCTAAAAAATAATGTATAACCAAACGTTATATAAAATAGTAGAACCTGTGAATCTTAATAGGCTTCATAGGTTAAATAAATCTAAAAGCTGGAAAAAAGGTTATAATAGTGAAGATGATATTATTTCTTTAAGTGGCACCGGTCAAATAGGAGATGTGTACGAAATATCTGGTTTAAAAATAGCTTTACCAAAAGAACCTAAAGATGTTTACTCTAGATCTAGCGACAAACAAGAACAATATTGGAAAAGACTAGACAAGCACAAAGAGCTTGAAAAAATTAAAACAATATTTGATTGGTTAGATTGTCCAGAGCAATTTAAGTCAAAGTATCACGATTATATAGACGAAGAATTTAATAGGCGTGAAAATGGTTTTTGGTTTAAAAACAATGGGGTAAGCACATACATAACAGGTACGCACTACATGTACTTGCAGTGGTGTAAAATAGATGTTGGAGAAGCGGAATTTAGAGAGGCTAACCGGCTGTTCTTTTTATATTGGGAGGCGTGTAAGCTAGATAATAGGTGTTACGGAATGTGCTACCTAAAAAATAGAAGATCTGGTTTTTCTTTTATGGCGTCTGGTGAAATTGTCAATCTAGCCACAATGACGAACGATGCTAGGTTTGGTATACTATCAAAAAGTGGTAGCGACGCTAAAAAAATGTTTACAGATAAGGTTGTACCAATGTCTGTTAACCTACCCTTCTTTTTTAAGCCCATACAAGATGGTATGGATAGGCCTAAAACAGAGCTTTCTTTTAGAGTGCCAGCATCTAAGCTAACAAGACGAAAAATAGAAAGCAAAGCCAAAAGCTCTGATTTAGAAGGTCTTGATACTTCTATAGACTGGAAAAACACTGGAGACAACTCTTATGACGGTGAAAAGCTTAAGTTATTAGTACACGATGAGTCTGGAAAATGGGAAAGACCTGATAATATACTAAACAATTGGCGAGTTACAAAAACTTGTTTAAGGTTGGGTAGCAGAATCGTAGGCAAGTGTATGATGGGCTCTACTTCTAATGCTTTAGACAAAGGGGGCGAAAATTTTCGCAAACTGTATGATGCGTCTGACACGTTAAAGAGAAACAAGAACGGCCAAACTAAAAGCGGGCTATATAACTTGTTTATACCGATGGAGTGGAACTACGAAGGCTTTATAGATAAGTTTGGCTTGCCAGTGTTTGATACACCAGACAAACCAAAACAAGATCCACACGGCGACGAAATAGATGTTGGGGTTATAGAACATTGGGACAACGAAGTAGAAGGTCTTAAGGGCGATCAGGACGCTTTAAATGAGTTTTATCGACAGTTTCCAAGGACGGAAGAGCACGCGTTTAGAGACGAAACTAAAAATAGCTTATTTAATTTAGCAAAAATATACGAGCAAATTGATTTTAACGGCGATTCGTATAGTTCTAATTTAATAACCCAAGGCAGCTTTCAGTGGGAAAATGGGGCTATAGACACTAAAGTTATTTTTATACCAGATAGAGGTGGTAGATTTTATTTATCTTGGTTACCAAGTAAAGATCTTCAAAATCGAGTAATAAGTAAGAATGGAGTTAAGTGCCCAGGTAACGAGCACATAGGTGCTTTTGGTTGTGACCCTTATGATATATCTGGAACTGTAGACGGTAGAGGTTCTAATGGCGCTTTACACGGAGTAACAAAATTCTCTATGGAAGATGTGCCTACAAACCACATTTTTTTAGAATATATAGCTAGACCACAAACTGCTGAAATATTTTTTGAAGATGTGTTAATGGCGTGTGTTTTTTATGGCATGCCTATACTGGTTGAAAACAATAAACCAAGATTGCTGTATCATTTCAAAAATAGAGGTTATAGAGGATTCTCAATGAATAGACCAGATAGAGCTTGGAAAAAGCTATCTATAACAGAAAAAGAAATTGGTGGCATACCAAATTCTAGTGAAGATGTTAAGCAGGCTCATGCCGCTGCAATAGAAACCTATATAGCTAACCACGTAGGCTTAACGGAAAAAGCAGAATACGGTAGCGTTTACTTTAATAAAACGCTAAACGATTGGTCTAAATTTAATATAAATAATAGAACTAAGCATGATGCATCTATTAGTTCAGGTTTAGCTATAATGGCCTGCAATAGAAACCTGTACATGCCCGTTAAAAAGATTGGAAAAAAAGTCATTGACTTTGGATTTAAAAGATACGATAATACTGGATACACTTCAGAGTTGAAGAAAAATTAAAATGAACATATAATGCAGAACAAACCATCTAAAGGGATTTTTCCTAGTCAGTCAGTGCTTGACGTAGAAAAGTCTGGAAATGAATATGGTATGAAAGTGGCAAAAGCCATAGAATCTGAGTGGTTTAGAAAAGACAACGGTAGCGACAAATACCAAGCTACTAAAGACAACTTTCATAGATTAAGACTGTATGCTCGAGGGGAACAATCTATACAAAAATACAAAGATGAGTTAGCTATAAATGGTGACTTATCTTATTTAAATCTAGACTGGAAGCCAGTACCTATCATACCAAAGTTTGTCGACATAGTTGTTAATGGTATGTCTGATAGAGTTTTTGATATAAAAACTTACAGCCAAGATCCAGATTCTTTAAAACAAAAAACCGATTATGTAGAGTCTATGCTAAGAGACATGAATAATCGAATATTACTTGAAAAAATTGATACAACAACTGGTATCAATATGTTCAAGAATGATCCTAAAGAATTACCACAAACAAAAGAAGAGTTATCAGTAAAGATGCAGCTTGAATACAAGCCATCCATAGAGATTGCTCAGGAAGAGGCAATATCAAACGTGTTTGACTTAAACAAATTTGACTTAGTAAAGCGCAGGTGCGATTATGATCAAGTTGTTATAGGTATGTCATGCGCTAAAAGCACATTTAACACCGCGGAAGGAATACGTATAGAATATGTAGATCCTGTTGATATAGTATACTCATACACTGATTCACCATATTTTGATGATCTTTACTATGTGGGCGAAGTTAAAAGAATGACTATATCTGAGCTAAAGAAGTTTTTTCCACAACTAACTAATGATGACATAAAAGAAGTTGAGGATATGGCTTACGACGGTTCTGTTTATAGATCACAAAAATATTCAGCAACAAGTCAAGACAACTTTGTAGATGTACTGTTTTTTGAATATAAAACGTTTAACAACCAAGTATATAAAATAAAAAACACAGCATCAGGTGCTAAAAAAGCTATTGAAAAAACAGATGAGTTTAATCCACCTAAAGACGCAAAGTCTCAGTTTGAAAAAGTACAAAGATCTATAGAGGTACTATATGAGGGGGCAAAGATAGTAGGCATGGAAAAACTTCTTAAGTGGAGGTTGTCTGAAAATATGACCAGGCCTAAGTCAGATATAACTAAGGTTAATATGAGCTATTGCATAGTTGCCCCTAGAATATATCAAGGTAGACCAGAATCTTTAGTATCGAGAATGACTTCTTTTGCAGACATGGTGCAGTTAACACACTTGAAGTTGCAGCAAGTTATGTCAAGATTAGTTCCTGACGGTATATATATGGATGCAGATGGCCTAGCCGAAATAGACTTAGGTACCGGAACAAACTACAACCCACAGGAGGCATTGAATATGTATTTCCAAACTGGTAGTGTTATCGGAAGGTCAATGACAGCAGATGGAGATATGAATCCAGCTAGAGTACCTATAACTGAGTTACAAAGTGGTTCTGGTGGTGCTAAGATACAAAGCTTAATAACTACATACAATTACTACATGCAAATGCTCCGCGATGTTACTGGCCTAAACGAGGCTAGAGACGGTAGCAAACCCGATTCCAACGCATTAGTTGGTCTGCAGAAAATGGCAGCTGCAAATTCAAATACAGCCACGAAACACATATTGCAGGCTGGTTTGTACTTAACACTGCGCATGGCTGAGGTTACTTCTTTAAGATTATCAGATGCTATAGAATATTCTAATACTAGAAGCTCTTTTATAAATTCGTTAGGCAAGTTTAATGTGGCTACGCTACAAGAACTACATAGCATGCATCTTCACGACTTTGGCGTATATATAAGCTTAGCACCGGACGAAGAAGAAAAGCAATTACTAGAAAACAACATACAAGTCGCTTTACAAAGAGACCAAATAACTCTAGATGACGTCATAGACATAAGAGAAGTTAAGAACTTAAAGTTAGCTAATCAATTGCTAAAGCTGAGAAGAAGAAAAAAGGGTGAACAAGATAGAGCTCAACAAATGCAAAACATACAAGCTCAATCACAATCTAACGCTCAGGCCGCTCAAGCATCCGCTGAAGTTGAAATGCAAAAAGAACAAGCACTTGCTTCTACTAAGTCTCAATTGATGCAGGTTAAGCATAGTTTTGATTTAGAAAAAATGCAAAGAGAGGTTGATCTTAAAAGAGAATTAATGAGGTTTGAGTTTGAAATTAATCAAGGACTTAAACAATTAGATTTACAGGTGATTAACGGTAGAGAAGAGTACAAGGAAGATCGTAAAGATAAAAGAACTAAAATTCAAGCTTCACAACAAAGCGAACTTATAGATCAAAGAAAAAATAACAAACCACCTAAAGACTTTGAATCATCTGGTAATGACTTACTAGGAGGTTTTAATTTATAAACCAAATTTTTTATATTATATTATGGATAACGAAGAAAACACAGAAGTAGTAGAAAACACGGAGCCAACACAGGTAGAACAAGTTGACGTGCAAGAAGTTGAGCCAAATAAAGTTACAACTAAAACCGAAGACGGTTATAAAATAGATTTAGCAAAAATAAATAACGAAGAAAATGTACGGATCAAAGAAGAAGCTAACAACGAAGAAAACACCGAAAAAGAAGAAGCCAACGAAGGAGAAGACCAAAAAGTATTAGAAGAAATTACAGACGAAGTTGTTGAGCTTGTTGAAGAGGTAACAAAAGAGGCTGTAGTAAAAGAAATACAAGAGAATAGCATAGATCTACCGGAGAACATACAGAAAGTCGTTGAGTTTATGAACGAGACTGGTGGAACTCTAGATGACTATGTTAGATTAAACGCAGATTATAGCAACGTAGATGGTGATTCACTACTACGTGAGTATTATAAACAAACTAAGTCACACTTATCTAATGAAGAAATAGACTTCTTAATTGAAGACAAATTTTCTTTTGACGAAGAGTTTGATGAAGAAAGAGATGTACGCCGAAAAAAACTAGCTCACAAAGAAGCTGTTTCAGAGGCTCAAGGGTTTCTTAATTCGCTTAAAGACAAATATTACGATGAAGTCAAGTTGGGTTCAAAGTTAAGTCCAGAGCAAAAAGAAGCAGTTGAGTTTTACAACCAGCATCAAGAGCAAGTTAAAAGCGGTAAAGAACTATCATCTCGCCAAAAGGAACATTTTGACAACGTAACGAATAATCTTTTTAACGAACAATTCAAAGGTTTTGAATTTGAAGTAGGAGAAAAGAAGTATCGATACAACGTTAAAGATGTTGATAGCGTTAAGCAAACACAAAGTGATTTATTAAATGTATTCAGTGAGTACATTAAAGATAACGTATTAGCAGACGCTAAAGGTTATCATAAAGCCCTTTTTGCTGCTAGCAATCCCGATGGTTTAGCCAATCATTTTTATGAGCAAGGTAAAGCAGATGCAGTGCGACAAATGACGTCAGAGGCCAAAAACATTAATGTTAATGGTAGAAAATCTGATCCAGGAGTTATAAATGCAAATGGTACCAAGGTCAGAGTAATGGATGGTGATAACAGTTCTAAATTGAAAATAAAACTTAAAAATTACTAAAACATATAAAAAATGGCACAAAGTATAGTCGAATTTACTACCCCAGCAACGGGGTTTGTAGATCCCGCACATTCGAAAGTTACTTTATCAAGTAACTATATTAATTTTGCTGATTCAAGTTTTGATACTTGGGGTCAGCAGTATCTTCCTGAGCTTTACGAACAAGAAGTTGAGCGATACGGAAACAGATCAATTTCATCTTTCTTACGACTAGTAGGAGCTGAAATGCCTATGTCAGGCGATCAGATTATCTGGTCTGAGCAAGGCCGTCTTCACTTAGCTTATGGATTAGCTGGAACAGCAAGTTCATCAGCAATCGTTGCCGATGCATCTGCCAACACTCTTAGCGGTTTAGGGGCTCACGCTCTTAGAGTAGGTCAAACGGTTGTTGCAAAGCTAATGACTGGTGGTGAAGTAATCAAAGCTTATGTTAGCGCTGTTGCTAATGACACGGCTACTATCCTTCCTTATGGAGGAGCTGCGTTGAGCAACATGGGCGCAGTTGACACCGAGCCAATTCAATTGTTTGTTTACGGTTCTGAATTTGCAAAAGGATCAGCTGGAATGTCTGGCTCTGTTAAGCCTGAATTCAAGAGCTTTAGCAATAAGCCTATTATTATCAAGGACAAGTTTGAAGTATCAGGATCTGATGCCGCTCAAATTGGTTGGGTTGAAGTTTCAGGAGAAGCTGGCCAAGCTGGTTACTTATGGTATATGAAGGCTGAAGGTGATACCCGAACTCGTTTCGAAGATTATCTTGAAATGGCTATGGTTGAAGGCGAGCTTGTACACGCAGATTCTACTATTGCTTTACCAACTGATGGTGGCGCAGGTACTGCAGGTACTGAAGGTTTATTTGCTGCTATCTCTGATAGAGGTATTGTATCTGAAGGATTTGGTGCTGCTAACATAGTTACAACAACTGCTGCTGATTTTCAAGCCTCTATGGATAACATGTGTATTGAGCTGGACAAGCAAGGCGCTATTGAAGAAAACATGCTTTTCTTGAATCGTTCTGCTGCCTTAGGTATTGATACTGGGTTAGCCCTCATGAACGGTGGATACTCTACTGGAACATCTTATGGTGTGTTTGAGAACAGTGAAGATATGGCTCTTAACCTTGGTTTCTCTGGTTTCCGAAGAGGTTCTTATGATTTTTATAAGACTGACTGGAAATATTTGAATGATCAAGCTACTCGTGCTGCTGTTGGTGGTATTGAGGGAGTTTTAGTTCCTGCTGGAACATCTTCAGTGTATGATCAAATGATGGGTAAGAACATCCGTCGTCCATTCCTTCACGTTCGTTACAGAGCTTCTGAAACTGATAACCGACGCATGAAGTCTTGGGTTACTGGATCTGTTGGAGCTTCTAATAGCGATCTTGATGCTATGGAGATTCACTACTTGTCAGAGAGATGTCTCGTAACACAAGCTGCTAATAACTTCATATTGTTTAACGCAACAGATGCTTAATAGCAATTAATTAAAACTTGGGGTCATAATTGTGTGGCCTCAAGTTTTTACTTTTTTTATTTATTAAATTATATTATGTCAACAAGTTTAGAAAAGAACTGGGAAATTAAAGATAGATTATACCAGTTAAAAGGAAATAAGTCACCAATAGTTTATATGCTCAAAACAAGAGGTATTTACTATTTCGATGAAGAAAAAGGATACGAAAGAGAATTAAAGTACACTAGAAACCAAAGAACATTATTTGTAGATGAATTTAAAGGTGATGGTGTTTTAGAGCACGTTGCTTTTAGAGAAGGTGTTTTAGCTGTGCCAAAAGAAAAGGTTACACTTCAAAAGTTTCTTTCTTTATATCACCCTTCTAAGGATAAGTATTATGAAGAACAAGATAACGTAAAAGAAGCTGAAGATGATCTTGATTATTTAGAAATAGAATTAGATGCTTTAAATACCGCTAAATCTATGGATATTGACAAGGCTGAAGCTATACTACGTGTAGAAATAGGCTCTAAGGTCAATAAGATGACTTCTAAGGAGGTTAAGCGAGATGTTATGATTATGGCAAGGAATAATCCAAGTATGTTCTTAGAACTAGCCTCTGATGATAATGTAGAAGTTAGGAATATAGGTATAAAAGCTCAAGAACAGGGGATTATAAAACTAGCCTCAGATCAAAGAACTTTTAAATGGGCAAGTAACGGTAGAAAATTAATGACAGTGCCGTTTGATGAAAACCCATATTCTGCTTTGGCCGCTTGGTTTAAAACAGATGAAGGAATAGAAGTATTCCAAACTATTGAAAAAAGATTAAAAGAATAGCAATTAAAAACCCGTTAAGGTAGCCACATAAATAAATCGTGGCTACCATAACACAACAAATCGATTATGCCATTTAACAATAAAATAACACCTGAAAATAAAGCAAAAGCAGATAACAAAGGTTCAAAACAAAACGTTAGCAAAGCTAAATATTATAGTTTCCCAAGTAACGACTGGTGGAGCAACCTATGGACGCCAACAACTAATCCGGATCCTCGACCTGATTGGAAAATGAAGGATTTAGATGAACGAAATAGACCAAAGTCAACTAAAGCAACTAAAACAGCAAAATCAAATAATGAATTAGCGCGAGAAGCACACGCTGTGCAAAACAATCCTAATCGCGCGTCAGAGTTTGTTACAGGAAAGCTAAAGCCAAAGCCAAAGTCTAAGCCAAAGTCTAGACTACGTACTAGCTCTGAAATAGCAGCAGGTGTAAAAAGCACTCCGTCAAAAATGCAAATAGCTGGCTTACCAAGATCTGGAAACACTATGTTGATGGGTTCTAAAGAAGTAGAAACACCTAGCACATTTAATACCAGTGCGGCTAGTAATATTGCCAAAGCCCCTAACTTTGCTAAAATGGCTGAAGATGGTGCTAGTGTTAAAGAAATGAGATCAACTTTAAAGGATTACAGAAAGACCGTTAAAGGGCAGGTGAAAGATCATAAAGCTGGTATTAAAAAACAAAACAAATCAACTAAATTTGAGAAAAAAAGCAGTAAGATTAATAACAGAGCAAATAAAGCAAAGCGATAATGGGAGTACCTATTGATCTTAAACAGAAAGAAGTGGGCAAAAGCACAAAGACTAGTACGCCTAGTAGTAGTAAGTCTTCCCGCGGTGAAGACATTAAACTAATGGATACGGCCAGTTTTGAAACAGCCTCGGATTTATTAAGTAAGCAATCTGCAGAAAATGTTATGAAGGTTGAAGAACTGCCGCACCGCAACGCTGATGCTAACTACATTAAAGATGTTTCTCAAGGCCCGCCTAGACAAAGCAACGAATCTAAAGCCCAAGATAAAATAGCAAAAATGTTTGAGGATCAGTATATATCAAAAAGCGGTGATAGTTTTTGGGATATGGGATACGCATGGGGAAAAGCCATTGGTAAAAAGCGTCAAGCGAAAGCGGAAAAAGCTGGTTTTGATAATATTGCTGATTACAAAGGTGCTATGAAAGAAGGAAGGCAAGTTGATAGAACTAACCGGAAACAAGAGCGTTTTGCTAAGAGGGGTTCAAGAATAGAAAAAAGAGGTAAAAAGCGAACATATTAAAATAAGTATAAAATGGCTATAAACATAAATACTGTTTACAAAACCGTTTTATCTATAATGAATAAGGAACAGCGAGGCTATCTTACTCCAGATGAGTTTAATAAGATAGCTAAGCAAGTTCAATTAAGCCTTGTAGACAAAACGTTTTATGATTTAAATAAAACATTAAACTATAAAGCGAGAGGTCTTGTTAACCAAGGAGTTGCTGATACTACTAATAATGTTCAAGAAAAGCTTGACACGTTATACAAAACAGATACTTCAACATTTACTTCTGGGTCTGCCAATTTACCAGCCGACATATATAAAATAATCAACATTGTAAGTAATGATAGATTAAGGACATATGAGGAAGTTAAAAAGCACGAGATTACCTACATGCAGTCTTCACCGTTGACTGCACCATCATCAACTTTTCCTGTGTACTATCAAGAAACTGCGGGTACATCGATAACAACGCTGCCAGCTTTAGCTGATGCGTCGACAGTTACTGTTGATTATATAAAAAAGCCAGATGATCCAAGATGGGGTTATACAATTAACTCTCAATATGGCAATAAAATATATGATTTAAACACATTTGTGGAAACTGGTTTAGTTGTGCTAGCTGACTTAGTTGATCTTAGTATGGTCACTGATGCGGGCAGTAGAACAGTTAACTTAGATCTTCAAAATGTTACAATTGCAACTAACAGCGGAAGTGGTGTAGGTGCATCATTTTATCTAACAACAGATGGTAGCGGAAATGTGGATTCAGTGTCAATACAAGAAGCTGGCTCTGGATACGAAATAGGTGATGTACTTACTATATCTACGTCAGTAGTTGGCGGTTCAGTTGACGTCACTCTAACTATTGGTAATCACGCTATACAAAGATACACAACAACTGGTTCAACAAACTTTGAGCTACATCCATCTGAAGAAATGGCTTTGGTTACAGGGATATTAGCATACAGTGGCATTGTTATAAGAGACCCAAGCATAACTCAAATGGCATCTCAAATAATACAATCAAACGAAGCAACTAAACAATAAAATAAATGGGATTAATTAAAGAAACAGCTTCACAGTATTACACAGGAGTACAAGGTTACTTTAATGCTGCGCCAACGACTACCTTAACGATAGACTTAACCTTCGACCCAGTACCAGCGCTTAAGTCGGATATAAGAGTTTATATTGACAATGTTGAAGTAGACCCAAGTTTTTATACATACACAAGTCCTACGGTATCCCTTGCTGGATATACAGTAAATGCCGGCCAAAATGTAGAGATACGGTATGTGTTTGCTAAAACGGGCAAATATCAGTTTATATCTATTGATGACATTGTAAACAACTTTATGATTGCTTACGTAGGTAATGGTAAACTAATAGACGACGTAAAGCGCTCTGATATATTGTTTCATTGTAAAAGAGGCATACAAGAGTTTTCATACGAAATAGCTAGGGTAGAAAAAATACAAGAGATAGAGTTAGGCCCAACATTAATAATGGACATGCCCCAGGACTATGTCAACTACGTTAAGTTCTCTTGGATAGATGACGCAGGATTTGAAAACGTTATATTACCATATCAGCACAGCTCTAGGCCTAATATACCAATACTTCAAGGTAATGACTATAGTTATTTATTTGACAACGAAGGAAACTTGTTGCTAGGCGACTCAATACAACAAGATAGGTTTGATAGCAGAGACACATCTAATATTCAGAACAACGCTTATTTTTCTTCTCAAGTGTATGAGGTAGAAAGAAGTGCACACATGGGTGGACGATTTGGCTTAGATGCAGGTGCATCGGCTAATACTGGGATATTCATGATAAACGAAGCTGAAGGCAGCATTGCTTTTAGCAGCGACTTGTCGGGAAAAATAATAACACTTAAATATATATCTGATGGTTTAGGTACTGATGGCGAAATGAAAGTACATAAGTTTGCAGAAGAGGCTATATATAAGCACATAGGCTTAAATGTACTTAGTGCTAAAATGAATGTGCCAGAGTACATAGTAAATCGGTATAGAAAAGAAAGGAAAGCAGCAATGCGTAACGCTAAACTTAGGTTGCAAAACTTCAAGCCTTTAGAGTTGATACAATCAATGAGGGGTAAGTCTAAGCACATAAAACATTAATTAAATGGCTGAACTAAAAAATAATTTTACTGGGGCTAAAATTAATAAAGACGTAGACAAAAAAATTCTACCAAAAAACGAGTATAGAGAAGCGCAAAATATATCTATACCAGAATCAAATGACGAAGGTGTTGGGTCTGCAGAGCCTATACTAGGTAATAAATTAAATTACAACACACCCTTAGCCTACGCCTCCGGTTCTGACGTTATTGGTTATTATGTGGACGAGCTAAACCAAAAAGTATATTGGTTCGTAACAGATCAAACTGGTGAATCAAAAGGAACTAACTTATCTGATGTAACAGCGACTTTACCAACCATTCCAGCCGGAACTTAATTGAATAACGAATGGCAGCAAATAAAATCATAATGCAGGATCTGTCAACGATGGCAGAACCAGTTGTAATTGTTAGTGGTGACTTTTTAAACTTTTCACAAAATAACTTAATAACCGGTATCAACGTTATTGAGGACCTTTTATTTTGGACTGATAACCGAAACCAGCCTAGAAAGATAAATATTAACAAAGCAATAAATGATACTAGCTATTACGATAGCGAGGATAAAATATCTGTTGCTAAGTATTCCCCTTATGCGGCGCCTATATTGGTCGAGCATCAAAACCCATCAACTGTAACAAACGTTAGAACGCTCACAAACGAGTCAAGTATATCGTCAGAGTACATGAAAGAGAATTTTTTGAGATTCTCTTATAGGTATAAGTTTCACGATAATGAGTATTCACTAATAGCACCATTCACCCAAGTGGTATTTGCACCACAAAACAATGGTTGCATAATTGCGGATAGCGCTGAAACAGATCCTAACGCCAGCACCCTCATCACCAATGAGACAGTTGCGCTAGCTAAGTACGGAGCAAAAAATGCTTTTAGAACTGGTAGGTTGCCAGTTATGCAAAACTCAATAAACAACGTTCAGCTTAGGGTGCCTCTACCAATGTCTAACGACATAAATCTTGGTTATACAAGAAGATTTGATGGTACCGTTAGCGCTTCTAGTTCGTTTGATGTAGATGGCGGAACATTGGCTGCTGGCACATATATAATCAAAGGTGCTGATGATAGTGCAACAACTGATGGTATATGCCAAGTTATATTCACTAGCAATCAGTCCGGCACTCCCATAACTGTAACAACAGCTAGCGGAACTGCATCAGGCAGTGATAACGATCAACTTGCTTTTGTACCCATGTGGGAAAATGCTTTCAACTTAAAAAGTATTGAAATATTAGTTAAAGAGTCTGACGATGCCGCTGTTAGAGTTGTTGGCGAAATAGACGTTAAAGACTTAAGAAGTTTTTATGACAACGTAGATATATACCCGCATAAAGTATGGTCTAACCAACCAACATTTTGGAGGCACTGTGTTGTATTTAATTACAAAAGTGAAAACCCTTACAAGGTACTACCAGAGGGGGATATAGTTCGAGTTAGTGATAAAATACCGATACAAGCCAAGTCTCAGGAAGTAGTATCTAATAGAATTGTTTATGGTAACTATCTATCAAGCTACCAATATCCAACAGATGCCGCTGGTAATAAAGGTATAAGTTATACTGTTTCTTCGTCCGCAAAAGGTGCTCAGGAAATAACTAGCTCGGTTCCTAATGATTGGTTAAATCTACAACATGCCGAATTTGCGCATAGATACGCGTCAATAAAACAACGTAGAACATATCAAGTTGGTATTGTATTATCTGATAGATATGGAAGGCAATCACCCGTGATTTTATCTTCAGTCAAACAAGGCAAGAATAGAGCATTATACAACGTTAGCGATACGGTAACCGTGGCAAATGATCCTGGTTGGAATAGCACCCTCGGATTTAGCGCAGGCCCAGGGGGTAGCGGTAATTTCAGTTGGTCTTCTGAAGAGGACAATATAATTGGTAAGCTACTCACTATAGAGTTTAAAGACTCATTCATAGTTCCATTAGAACAAGCATATAGTAGTAATAATGTATTAGGTTGGTATTCTTATAGGTTAGTTGTAAAGCAAACTCAACAGGATTACTATAACATATACGCATCACACCCAGCAACAGAGGATGCTAATTCTAGTAGCCCATCTTACATAAGCTTATTTGGTGATAACATCAATAAGGTACCTAGAAGCATATTAGAAGTAGATATTAACAAAAACAATTTATCTGGGTCGGATGAGTTGTTATTTCCTAAGGTCATACAGTCTGGAGCAACCGATACGGAGTCTATCATGCAAACGCACGACAATAGCACTTTAATCGACGTCGTTAACTTAGGTACCGTTAGCCAATTTGATACCGCATCATCTCCAAGTTTACCTGATGTTGTATTTAATCAGAATAAAAATCCGTTACTAGCTGAGATACTTAATTTAAACGTATTCTACGATACAACAAACCCAACTTCAACACCTGCTGATTATGAAGGATTAACGGTATTTGAAACGGAGCCATTCGAATCTAAGTTAGATGTATACTATGAAACATCTACATGCGGATTAGTAACCGATTTAAACTACAGCTTGAATTATGCCCCACCCGCATCTGCACCAACTGAAGAGAGTATACAGTTCACCGGCGGTTCACTTAGCACTAGTATTGATGAAGACATAGCTGACACAACAGCAATTGGCACAGTTGAAGCAACTAAGGGTAATGCCTCAAATAGCTTACAATTTGAAATATTGCATCTCTGGTCATATCTCAACAACAACCAAGTAGATATAAAGAATAGGGTCAGTTTGTCCACCGCTGGTGCTCTAACAGCAACAGGCGTTGGTTTTGCACATCGCAACAGTGCGTATGATGAGTATGATTTAGTAACATTAGTTAGTGAATACACCTCTGGAGGCGCTTACACGGGTAGTGCCATAAGGACGTTGCAATTATCAGTTAATAATGTAGCACCCAACATAAGTGCTCAGTCTGTTAGCAACGTTGAAGTATTATATGATGAAAGGTTTGATACCGACGTTGTTGCTACAGGTGAGATTTACACAGGCTCTGCCGATAATGGGGGCTTGAATGCTGTTGAAAAAAATAATGGTCTAACATTTGATATTGACTTTGCTACGTTAACAGCACGAGACGCTGCTAGTAGTGATATTGTTAAAGCTTGGGCTAATCAAGCATTTAAAGTTGTTCAACAGAACGACAAGTGGGTCTTAAAAACAACTTGGGTTTATGAGTTAAATGACAAATGGGACCAGTACGGTTTACCAGGTCTTGAGCAGACCGGGAAGGTCAATAAGGCCGCTTTCTTCGATTCCACAAATAAAGTGGCGACAGTTACCGTAACCGACGGTGGTGGTTTAACCGACACAGTGGGAATAACTATAGCTGAAAAAGAGGAACTTAAAAAAATCATTCACAGAAGGTTTACGGCGCATGTTAAAGAACCAAATAAAGATATAAACCAGCTTGCTAAGACATTTACGTCATACATAGGAAGAGGCAGCGTTAATAAAACGGTTGATGCAAGTAATCCTAGAGTTGGTAATATAATGTACTCCGACAAGAACAAAACACTTTTAGCTGATAAAATAGCTGAAAGAAGCGGTTTTACTAACTACTACGCGGATAATAGACATATAATGATAATTTACAAGTATACTAAGCTCGGTTATCCCATAGCAGGTATAAATGGTAGCGGCAATGAAAATGTCGAAGCTAAGTATGACTACGTAGTTATACATAGGGATACTTCTGTAATTATATATAAGAGTGAATTTTATACTCCGAATACTTTAGCTATATTAAGGTCTTCAGGCAAGCCGGGGAAATATAAATCAGACCGTATGGCTTGGGAAGCTGGCCAAAACGACACTATAGCCGCGGCATTAGCGCCTTACAATGGAGGCGGTACATATGAGAACACCCTATGGACTGACGACGACACTGATGCTAATTGGAAACGATGGTATAAATTTAAAAAATAAACAAATGCCTATAAAATTAGAAATATCGTACTTCAATACATTCATTATATCAAACTCGGCGACTAGTGATAGAGATGCTATAGAGGGGATTTGGTATGTGGAAGAGTCTAGAATAAAAGGTAAGTATAACGGGACGCAAGTTGACTATGGTGTGAAGGCTTACATGACCGACACTGACTACGAACCACAGAGGAAGTCTAATGAATTAATATACTCTGGAATATACAACAAAAAAACAGGTGTTAACAGAACTAATGAATTTCCTACTGGTAGTGATATAACTCGAGCGCTTGATCCAAAATATGGCTCCATACAAAAGTTATTTGCTGAAGACAATAGCTTAAACATTTTCCAAGAAGCGAAGGTGCATTCGGCGTTAATAGATAAAGATGCTATTTATACCGCTACTGGTAGTGAGCTGATAGCAACTAGCAATAAAGTAATTGGCAGCATAACGCCTTACTTACACGCTAACGGTATTTCACAACACCCTGAGACTCACTCTTACCACAACGGCAGGCAGTATTTTGCAGATAAAGATAGAGGCGCTATTTTACGGTTGAGTAGAGATGGTATCACTGAAATATCTGAGTATGGAATGAAGACGTTTAGTAGGGAAGCCTTAGCTAATGCTGATTTTATTAGAGGTATGTATGACGCAAGAAGATCTGAGTACGTACTATCTATAGGTAACACAGATGAAACAGACAGTGATATATCTATCGGTAAGAAGTTTAATACGTTAACTGAGGAAAGTGATGAAATGAAATTCATTACAATGGGCTTTTACGAAAAAAACAACGGATGGACTTCAATATATTCATATAAGCCAAGTTTTGGGTTTAGCTATAAAAACAATTTTTTTACGTATAACAATTATAATTTATGGCAACATTATAGCCAAAATGTTCCTAGATGCAATTTTTACGGAAGTGGTAATGATCCTGCTTATATTCAATTAATAATAAACGACCAGCCATCTAACGTTAAAAACTTTTTAACCGTTAACTACGAAGGTTCTCACGGGTGGACGGCTACTGATATAAATTCTGAAAAATATGGACCCGTAAATGGTTTGGCTGGTTATACAGAAACACTAGAAGAAGCATATGACATACCTGTCTGCGGATCGCAGATGGAAGGTGATGATGGTATAAGCGTAAACATTGGATTTATAAATAAAGAAGGTGAATACAATGCGGGTTTAATAAACAAAAATAATGACTTCTATCACGATTTTGAGTTTTCTCACACAAGTGGTTTAAAAGGACATTATTTAGACCTAACCATGTCAACCAGAAATATTAACGGAGCAACAGCTGCCCAAGAAGGTCCTGTATCACTTTTTACTGTATCTTCGGAAGCAAAAGTTTCTTCTATATGACAGAGCAGGATATTAACGAGCAGGTATTAAATTCACCTTTAACAAAAGAGCAAGCGAAAAAGCAGTGGGTAAGAGCTACTGAAAACATGAATATAAAGCATTCTTTTACGTTTGATGAAATGTGGGAAACGGCGGCTGAGCTAAGAAAGAAAAAAAAGTTTAGAGATGAAATTACTTTAGCCCATGAAGCGCTGGAAAAAAATGAAAAAGCAATGACGGGTGAAGAGCTGCATGCTTACAACCCGGTAAAGCACACATTTGCAGATAATTGTTACGTTAGAGAAATATTTAATCCAGCTGGACAAATAATTGTAACTAAAATACATAAAAAAGAACATCCTTTTTTTTTAATGAAAGGTACAATGTCCATTTTAACCGAAGATGGAGTAGTTAAAATAGAAGCTCCTCACAATGGTATAACAAAGCCGGGCACTAAAAGAATAATTTATACACATACAGATTGTATATTTATTACAGTACACGGAACAAACAAAAAAACACCACAGGAAGTTGAAGAAGAAGTTATTGCTAAAAACTTTGACGATCCTGTAATATCAATAGAAGAGATTAATTTACTAAAAACAAATAAAGAATGAGTTTTATAGCAGGCGCAATAATTATTGGTGCATCAGTTGCCGTTGCCGCTGGCGGAACAACTGCTATTATGGCAGGTGTGCAATCTAACAAGGCTAAAAAGCAAGGAAAAAAATACGCTGAGCAATTAGCTTCTTTAGAGGCTAATAGACAGGAAATAATAAATCCAGCTGATGCCGTTAAAGACATGAGCTCCCAAATACAAAATCCTTATGCTAATTTGCAGGTAGCCACGCAAGCTGCGGAAATGCAAGCTACACAAGCTGACATATCATTAGCAAACACACTAGACTCTTTAAGATCTACTGGCGCTGGTGCGGGTGGAGCAACTGCTTTAGCTAGAGCAGCAGCCCAAAGTAAAAGAGAAGTTTCAGCTAGCATAGAGTCTCAGGAAGCCGCAAACGCTAGACTAAGAGCTCAGGGTGAACAACAAAGACAACAATTAGTTTTGGGAGAACAAGCTAGAGTACAAAATGCCCAAATGGCAGGAGCCCAGTATATGTTTGGAGCGCAAGAACAAAGAGAAATGACTCAATTAGATAGAATAGCTGGTCAACAACAAAATGCTGAATTTCTAAAAGCACAATACCAACAACAAATGATGGGTGCAATATCTAGTACCGCTTCTAATACCGCTTCTATGGGTGCAGGATTTGCTTCAGGTGGGGGTTATTAATAAAAAAACAAAATGGCTGAAGAACAAAAAGATTATAGATCAAGAATTTATCACGATCCTGCTAGCAACGTTAAAGCCGGCTCTTATAGATCGACTGGGGCTTATGCTAATCCAGCGGTATCCTACGTAGACTATACGGTAATACAAAAAGCAGGAGATGCTGCCGCTAGAAATATTTCAAGTGCCGTAATGGCGAAGCAAGATGCTAGGCTTAAGTTTGAAAATGAAATAAAAGAAAACTATAGTAAGTATTTAGAATCAGCTGCAATAAATACTTCGCTATCTCTTGGTGATATGGTCCAAGATGAACTAAACGAAAACCTAAAGTCTTTTGATAACTTTTTAGATTTAGATCAAAGACAGCAAGCGGAAACACTAAGAGGTGTAGAAGAGTTCAATAGTAAGAATAAAATCATAGATAAAACTATGAAAGAAATAGGATCTTACGAGATAGATATAATGGACCTTGATAAGCCTTCTATGAAGATAGTTAACTCTTGGATGAAAGGAGATATGGACGCCGTTAAGTCTATTGCTTATACAGATGGTAGAATTGGCGCTGATTACGAATATACTAACCCAGAGACTGGAGAAAAAACAATTGTTACGCAAAGAGATATATTAGCAGAGCTATCTACGTTAAAAAATATAACACCAGAATTAGAAGCTTTTGATAGTGCTACTACGGCAAATGCTAAGCTACAGCAAAACATAGTCAACTCAGACGCAAACCGTTACTCTAAAAGAGACATTATAGCAGAGCAAGCGCCGAAGTTTTTAAATGCGATGGAGCATGATACCAAAGTATTAATATATCAAAACAGGGTAAACAAAGGCATCGACTATCACCCTGAATCATTAGACGGCTTTGATTTTGAAAGTGAAGATGAGATGAAGTCTTATTGGGCGGAGCAAGACAAGGAACTACTCGGTTATATAACTAACCAATTTGATGAAAAAGTAATGCAACCAAAACCAGCTATATATGTACCAAAGTCAACAGGTAGTACAGGAAGCGGGGGTAGCAATAGTGGCAGTGAATATGGAGTTAGACCAGCGGCCACTGTAGTTTTAGATCAAAACCTAATGAAAGGTGGTAAGTTTAATCCAGATAAAGCAAAGGCCGCCAAGGAATCTATTGAGTCTAAACTATTAGACATAATATCAGGTGGTAAAAAATTTACGCAAAGTCAAGCCGATATTGATAAAGCTGCTTTAGCAGCGGAAGACTACATTAAGTCTCTTAAAAATGGAACAGATGCTAATACCGCTAGAATATTACAAGGCTCTAATACAATAATTAACAATAGATATATACCAATACAAGATCCGTTTTTTATTGTTAACGATGCTGGGGAGATAGAATTACACTACAGCTTAGAACAAAAAGGAAGTCAAAGCACAGGCGGAGTCAGAGGAGAATATGACGATATTTAAATAAAAACAATGGAGAAACTTTATAATAAGTTACACGAACAAGGCCTTTATACTAAATCGTTTGAAGAGTTTAAAGTTCAATTCAACAATGAAGAGTCTGTAAACAAGCTTTACAACAATCTTCATTCATCCGGACAATATACAAAAAGTCAGGATAACTTTAAGCAACAATTTGGTTTTCAAATGGGAAAGCCACAAGGTGCTCAGAATGCGGTTGTGACTGCGGCACCGGGGGAAGAGCAAGCCGATACTACAAAGTATACAACTCAGTTAGAAAATGGTTTCAAAGGATCACCGGAAGAGGATCCTATGGAAGCCACAAGAAAAGCTAGAGAGTATGAATTAAACAACCAAACTTGGATTGAAAGAACTTTTGATAGAAATCCATTAACGGAATTTGCAGGTGATATGTATAGAGCTGCTGCTGGTGGCTTTGTTGCAGGTGACGTTTCAGATGAAGCGCTAGATTTGTTGTCGGGTTTTACGAGTGAAGAAGACATAGAGGAATGGATAGAGGCTCATGAAGCATCGTCTAAATACCAACAGTCAGATGAAATGGCTGAGTTCAATAGAATTGCAGACGAAGAAGGTGTTTGGGCTTTTGTTACAAAGGCTATAACTGAAAAGCAAAGTTTACTTAAAGTTGCTCCTGAAATAATGATACAAAGTGTTGCTCAAATGTTGGGTAGCGAATCCGCTTTAGCAACCGGGGGTACTGTTGTTGGAACAGGTACTGCTATAGGTGCGGTTGGAGGACTTGGCGTTCTGTCGGCAGGGACAGCAACTGCAGGCGCTATTGCATCTATACCGACTGCTTATGCAGCCGCTGGAGCTGTTTTAGAAGCAGGTATGTCTTTCTCTGGATATATAGATGAAGAGCTACAAGAAAGAGGCTTAAAGCTCAATAAAGAAAATGTTAAAACTTTACTAGAAGACGACGACTTTGTTATAGCTGCTAGGGCAAAAGCCGCTTCTAGGGGAATTATTATAGGTGCTGTTGATAGAATGACAGCGGGGGTGGGTGCTAAAGTAGGAGCTAAGCTTGGAGCAAGCACGCTTAAAAACGTTGGTGCACAAGTTGTTATAGAAAGTGCTGGAGGTGGCGGTGGTGAAGCTGCAGCTCAATTACTAACAGAGGGTGAACTAGAAGTTAAAGAAGTATTTTTAGAAACGCTTGGTGAAGCGCCTGGTGCTGGTGTCAATATAGCTAAGACTACACTACAAGCAATGCTACCCGGTGAATACAAAATAGAAGGACAAACCGTAGGTAAAGAAGAAATAAATAGTGCTATAGATAAGTTTGAAGATACAGACTTTGCTAAGACTAATTTTGACATTAAAAATAATCCGGCTTTAAAAGAAAAAGTTGAGAAAAGAAAAACAGAGTTAAAAGAAAAATCAGAGGCTTTTGAAGCTAAGCAAACTGAAATACAAGAACAAGTTGACATAGATAACAAAGCTGACGAAGCTAAAATAAAAGAATTAAGAAGCACGTTAAAGGAAGGCCCAAAACAACCAGCATACGACAAGCCAACAGTATTTACGACCCCAACAAGTGAAAGATATGGGACTGTAAACAGACAAGACGGTAAAGGTGAGGTAGCTCTTACGGAAGAGGAGTACAACAATGAAGTCTCTTTGTTTGAACAACAACCAACAGAAACTACAAAAGAACAACAAGCAAATACTTTAGATAAAATAAAGTCCTTAAAAGAAGGCATAGAAAGTAGAAACACTAACCTACAAGAATCTGCGGCTTTATTAGAGTCTGTAAAGAAAGGTTATGTTAACGAAAAGCTTGGCAAAAACATTGACTTCGCTAAGCGATATGCTAAGTTTTTTAACTTAAAAGTTATAGATAACTTAACCCCAGAAGAATTAATGGATAAGTATTCTTTAACTAAAGAAGAAACTGAAACTGTTGCTGGTTTTATTGACGATGGCACTGGCGAAATAGTAATAAACAAGCTTGCTGCTTTAAACCAAGTAGACGTAAACGTTGGATCGCACGAGTTATTGCATGGTATAATGACCTCTGTGTTTAAAAACATAAACGAAGCAACAGGTATAGACTCTAAAGTAGAGCTTGTTAATAGCTTCTTAAGTACACTTAGCACTGCTGATCGGAAAAAACTAACCGACACTATAGAAGTTAAAGATAAAAAAGGTGAAAGAATTTATAGTGAAGATTATCTACAAAAAAACCCTGATGAATACTTAACACAGTTTAGTGATTTAATAAACAATGGTGAAATAGAATTTAACGAAACCACGTTTGAACAACTAGGTGATTATTTTACACCTATGTTTAGAATGTTTGGTATGAAAAAACTGAAGTTTAAAGATGGACAAGACGTCTATAACTTCATGAAAGAATATCAAAAAAGTATTAAATCAGGAAAACTACATAAGTCGTTTATTGCCGCAACTGGCGGTAGTGTAAGTGGTATAAATATTCAGCTAGATGAAATAGTTCCAACAGGAAGTGTTGCCGCTGTTACTAAAGAAGAAGAAGAAAAAGTTGAAACTGTTACTAAAGAAGAAGAACCAGTTAAAGCTGAAGTTGTTACACCAGAAACAAAGCAAAAACAAAAAAGACAGCGCAAGCCGGCTACTAAGAAAGTTGAAGCTAAAGAAGAGCCTGTGGTTTCTCCACGTAGACAAGCGGCTACTGACATGCGTAGCATTGCTGCTTTAACTAAAAAAGAATTTGCTGAACTCTTTAAAGACAAGTATAAAACTGCTAGAGAAGTCGATGTTAATTATGAAAACTATATTAACCAAAGATCTAAAAAAGAAACTAAAAGAAGAAGATCAGAAAAAGTAAGGTTTTCTAAAAAGGGCGCGCCTATAGGAGACCAAATAAAGTCAATAGTTCCAGACGGAACTACAAAAGATGAATACGATACTTTTAACTTAATAGAGGCCTACCAAAGATTAGTAGCTGGTAGCATGCTACACAACGTGATCGAAAAACAGCTTAGGAATAAAGGTGGTATAATGGAGGACCAGGTTGTCGACGGGTTTTTAGAAGACGTTAAGTCAAACTTAATGGAGAGATCTATAATGAGGTTTAATCCTGAAAAAAACGATGACTTTGGCGGCTTTATTATTAAAGAGTTGACTAGCTATAGTATTCCAAACATTATTAAGGAATACAAAAAACAAGGTAAGATTGTTAGCGAAGATGTTGATGTTCCGACTAGAAGCCTGGATGAATCTAGAGAAGGTTCTCAACCAATGCAAGTAGCTAGTGATCAAGTAAATCAAGAAGAGCAGCTTGACATTAAGATGCAGGAAGAAGCTAAGGTTGAAGAAAAAACATTTAGAGAGAAGTTAGGTATTATAGAAGAAGATAGCCCAACTTATAATAGCATATTTCATTCTGTAACAAAAGTTTTTGGAACTGCTTTAGATCAAGTGAAACCAGACAAAGTAGGATACAGAATAGCTAATAGAACTGGACTTAGACAAAAATTAATTGAACAATATCGCTCAGACATTGAGCCTCAAATTTCAGCAATACTTGGTGGGTCGGTAGGTAGCAAGTCTTATAAAGACTTCTTAAACAACAACATGGAAGTTATCTTAGAAAAAGTACCACTAAGAGAATTTGTTCGAATGGAAATGAAGTCGGATGAAAAAATATTTGCAAAATTAGTTAAGAAAAACGCAAATCCAACTGCGATAAGAGAGGCATTGGCAAAAGGTCAGTATGTAAAAGAATCAGTATCTCTTACGGCTGGAAACAATATATATGAACCACTAAGTGTTACGCAAGAGCAATTTAATAAGTTCTTTTTAAAAAATGAAAATAGAAAAAAATCTTTAATAAATAGAATTTCTACTGAAATAGCTTTTGATGCCACTATTGTAGCTCTACAAGATTACGATTTAATAGATAAGTATAATGAAATACTAGAGATACAAGGTAAAACTGTTGTTGATAATACGTTAGCTGAGATTGGAAAAATATTAGAGCGAGATCCAAGATCTGTTAGATGGAGTAAGTATGCTAGTCCTAGCGATAAGAAAGCATTCGCAAGTAAAGTAGCTCAGTTAACAAAAGAACTTACTCCTAAAGATGGTAAAAAAGAAATAAGAAAAGCATTTGATAAAGTTTTTGCAAATCACAATTGGGATAACAACTATGATGAGCTGTTAGTAAACTACATAGATAAAAGATTAAAAGAAGAAACAAAACGAAAAAACAAACGTAGATATAGCGTTGTAGGTCGTAATGCTAACCTAACCGGGCAAAACAAGAGAGACAAGCGTACGGCTATAAAAATGAATAAAAATGGTGTTGATGCTTTAACTATAAAGCAAAAAACCGGTTGGGAAATAGTAGCTTCAGGAGAAATCAACCCAATGACAGGAGAAGCAACCGACGGTAAATGGGGTTACGAAATAAATCCAGAAATAGATACTATAATCAATGCCGTTGAAACGGTTGCTTATGGCATTGAAAAAAATGCTATTAAGTCTTTAACTTCGTCATCATCTACTGCAGATTTATCTTCATTTTTATCTTTAACAAACCCGGACAAGGACATTGTTAAAACTTTAGGTGATTTATTGCCAGAAAGATATTTTGAGTATTATCCTACAATAGCGAATATTGATGTTCGTTTTTCAGAGGACTATGTAGTTGGCGAAGGTTCGACAATATTCTATGGCGATCCTGATGTTTATAGACAAGGTGCTCCAAGAATTAGTTCTATTGTAATTGGAACTAAGGGGTTATTAAATAATAGAAAATCAGGAATTAAAGGCCTGGCAAATGCTGTTTTGACTGAAGGTGCTGATGATCCTGTTATTGCTATGACTGGGTCATTAGTACACGAGCTTCAACATGTAATACAACTTCACGAAGATTTTGTATCTGGAGCCTCCGCAGAAATGTTTTTAACTGACAGAGCAGAATACCTTAGACAAAGAATTATTGATTTAAAAATTGAAGCGTTAGACGCAGAGCAGCTAGATGATAAGAAAATGCTTGAAGCCACAATTGAAAATCTTACAAAAGAATTCAATCCTTTATATACAAAAGCCTTTGAAATTTATAAAAAAGTAGCAGGAGAAGTTCAAGCTGAAAGCGTTTTTGAAAGAGCTTTCTTAACAGAAGAAGAAAGAAGAAATAGACTAATGCTTGAAGATGAGTTTTTTAAAGGAGAAAAAATAAACAGAAAAGATCAACTAAGTAGAGCTCGAGCATTACAAATCGTAGATAAGCAAAATGCAAAAGATAGGTTAGAATACCCTAACGAAACGAGTCGAAGGTTTTCTAAAGGAACTGGTTCACCAAAAAAACCTATCCAACCAGCAAAAGAAACTAAGTCTTTAAATAGTTTTCTAAATCAATCTGCGGTAGATGATAACGAATTTGTTAAAGATAAAAATAAAGATAAAAAAGCTGAAACTGTTAACTCACAAGTTTTTAATAAAATATTAGAAATAACAAAAGGCGTAGATAGATCTAAAAAGTTTTCTAAAACTCAAGCCGCCGCTAAAGCACAGAAGAAAAAACGTAGAACATTTTTTATACCCCCCTCAGCAGAAGATTTTGTTGGTCTCTTGTATGCTTTTCTAGCCCCTGGCAAGATTGGTGAAGAGCAATATAAATTCTTTAAAAATAATCTTATAGATCCTTTTAATGTTGCGATGAATAACTTAGCAGCCGCTAGGCAGTTGCTAAATAAAAAATATACAGCGTTGAAAAAGAAACATCCTGTTGTAAGGAAAAAACTTTACGATATAATACCCAACATGGATTTTACCTACGACCAAGCTATAAGAGTTTATTTATATGATCTTGCTGGATTTGAACCAAAGGGTTTAAACGAAAAAGAGCTTAAATCTATTATAAAATTTGTTGCTAATAATCCAGATGTAAAAGCATTTGCAGATGGAATTAAAAGCATAACAGGTGTTGAAGGAGGGTTTAAGAAGCCTGGAGAGTCTTGGGTTAACGATACTTTGGCTAGCGAGCTTTACGAAATATCTCAAAAAGTTAATAGAAAACAGTTTTTAGAGAACACTAATTGGAAGAAAAATAAAGATGAAATATTTTCTGAGCAAAACTTAAATAAAATAGAAGCTGAGTATGGCTCTGGTTTTAGAAGTGCTATGGAAGACATGCTTTACCGTATGGAGACTGGTAGCAACAGAAGTTTTGGAAAAAACAAACTGTTAAATCAATTTAATAACTGGATCAACTCATCTGTTGCCACTGTAATGTTCTTAAATACAAGATCAGCAGTGCTTCAAACTATATCTGCTATAAACTATATAAATTGGTCTGACAATAACATGCTAGCTGCTGCTAAATCATTTGCTAATCAAAAACAGTTTTGGTCAGACTTTACTTTTTTATTCAACTCTGATTACTTAAAAGAACGTCGATCAGGTTTACAAAGTGATATAAACTTAGCTGAACTACAGAATGCAATTGCTGGTAAAAGTAATAAAGCAAAAGCTGCTGTAAGTTGGTTACTTCAAAAAGGTTTTACTCCTACTCAAATAGCAGATAGCTTTGCTATCGCTATTGGTGGTTCAACTTTTTATCGAAATAGATTAAAATCCTATGAAAACGCGGGATTATCTCTTAAGGAAGCTCAAGAAAAAGCGTTTACTGATTTCCAAGCTTTAACGGAGACGGCACAGCAGTCTTCAAGACCTGATAAAGTATCTCAGCAACAAGCTGGGCCGCTTGGCCGTTTAATACTAGCTTTTTCAAATACTCCGGCACAATATGCTAGAGAGATGAAAAAAGCCTCTCTTGATCTTATAAATGGCCGAGGGGACTGGAAAACTAATATATCTAAGATAGTTTACTACGGTGCGGTACAAAACTTAATATTTAATACATTACAAACAGCTTTATTCTCTGCGTTGTTTGACGATGACGAAGAAGAAGAAAAGCTTGGTATAAAAAAAGAAAGAGTTATAAATGGTATGATTGACTCTATATTAAGAGGAACTGGCGTGGCTGGTGCTATAGTTGCAACTACTAAAAACTTAATACTAGAGTTTATGGAGCAAAATGAAAAAGACTATAACTTTGATTCTGGATCAGTTGTTGTAGAAGCTTTAAACCTATCTCCACCAATTGGATCAAAAGCACGTAAACTTAAAAACGCTTTAGATACTTGGAAGTACAACAGAAAGTATATGGAAGAGTATGGATTTGATATAAACAACCCAGCTTTAAATGCTGCTTCAAATCTTGTTTCTGCCGCGACCAACGTACCTATTGACAGGGTTATTAGGAAGATTCAAAACGTACAAGGTGCTTTAGATAATGAAAATAGAACATGGGAAAGAGTGGCTTTGATATTAGGTTGGAGCAAGTGGGATGTTGGAATTGAAGATGAAAAACTTGAGCAAGTAAAGGCTCAAGTAAAAGCTCAAGCAAAAGCCGATAAGCAAAACAAAAAAAGAGATGACGAACCAGTTGGTCGCAGAAAAGCAACTGAAAGAAAAGCAACTGAAAGAAAAGCAACTAAAAGATAAATAAAATGAGTTTTTGGGATATATTTAAAACAAGAAATAGGTACAACGAAAAAAACATCGTTGGCTTCTTGTCATTTGCAGTGATGTCTGTGTTTGCAACGGTTGACATTATTACCGGTATACTAGGTAAAGAATTAGTACACAGTGATACTATATTTAACTCATTTGTTATAGTAACACTTGGTGCTTTTGGCATTGCTGAAGCAGGCGCTATTTTTAATAATAAAAAAGAAAACAAAAATGAAGGTGACTGAACATGTTTCTTACAAGGAAGTAATCAAAAGCAACACAGCTACAAGGAAAGGTATAGAAAACATTCCTAGCGGTGAGCAAATGGAAAAAATTAAGCTACTGTGTGAGAAGGTGTTTGAGCCTCTTAGAAAGCACGTAGGAGGTCCTATAGCTATCAATAGCCTATTTAGAAGTCCACAACTTAATATAGCTATCGGTGGTGCAGCATCATCACAACACTGCGCAAATAATGGGGCAGCTATGGACATTGATGATACTTATGGTAACATGTCAAACGCTGATATGTTTGAGTTTGTAAAAGATAATCTAGATTTTGACCAACTTATATGGGAGTTTGGAACAGATGAAAATCCTGACTGGGTACACGTTTCTTATAAAACAAGAGGTAACAGAAAGCAAATACTAAAATGCAACAAAGTAAAAGGAAAAACAGTTTATTCTATTTATTCTTAATACTACTTATTTGTAATTCTTGTTCTTTAGAAAAAAGACTAGAAAACAAACAGCGTAGGGCAGAACGAAAAATAGAAAAGCTTACTATTAAATACCCGCAGCTTTTAAAGCGTGATACAGTTAAAGACACATTTAACATTATAACTTCTTCAGTTAAACATGATACATCGTTTATTGACACAACTTCAGATACAACTTATATTTATAAGGATAAACTTAGAATTAAGTATATTAGAGTTGGTGATACAACATATATTGAGGGTGAATGCAAGAGTGACACGATTGTACAAACGATTGAGATACCTGTTGAAAGAATAGTAGTAAGAAAGCAAGGTATAATAGAACAGCTTAGTAAAAATTTAAAAACAATGTTACTTGTAACGTTGTGTAT
>Ga0208660_1000064_pt1 | contig 35933 bp, 25 predicted proteins | sample DEB08_DNA_13_FD_184527 | JGI IMG/M metagenome (GOLD analysis project Ga0208660, IMG submission 184527) | Aqueous microbial communities from the Delaware River and Bay under freshwater to marine salinity gradient to study organic matter... | ecosystem: Environmental > Aquatic > Marine > Coastal ... | reverse complement strand
TCTTACTGCGTTACCTTCTCTTGTGCTAAGAATAACTTTCTTTGTTTCTAATCCGTATATAGTCTCAGCTCTGTCTGGTAATAGTGTGGCGGATGTGGTTGCGCCAGACAGCGGGCCAGATAGATATACTTTAGTTGCATCTGTCCACACCACTTTAACATTTTGATCTAGTCTGCTGGCAGTCTTGACTGTAGCTCCAATATAGAACTCTGGAGAAATTATAGCACCAGCATCATCAAGAGCGTTGACTACAATTGACGGCATCGTAGATCCTGTGATAGTAGTATCTTCCGCAGTGTATAGGTAGGCAGTACCGGCTTTGGTGCTAGTCTGAATAAACTGCTTACCAACAGTAGGAACTTGAGCATCGTTATTGTAGCTGTATAATCTTACAGTACCTCTATCACCACCATCGATATAATACGATGCACCATACTTAACGATGTTGTGTGAGATATTGCCATATCCCTGTGGTATTTGATTCTCAGTTACGTCACCAAGATCGCCTAGAGAGTATTGATCTCCACCACCATATGTTGTGTAGGTGATAGGCAGTGTTGCGTTACCTAGAGACGCAATCTTTAACTGATTAGAAGCTCTCAAGTGATGGACTCGCACCCATCTAGCTTCACCGTTACCAACAGGAACATATGCTAAGAATAATGCACCTACCGCACCGTACCACGAGAATTCAATCTTAAGCATAGTTACTTTAGTGAAGTCGAATGCGTATAAACTATCTTGCTTCTCTGCTACATTGTCGGTGATTACATAGTTCTCACCCGGTCTAGCGATACCTGAAGATCCTGTTGCTACATCGCTGTACACTCTATTTCTTGAGCCTGGAGCAGCGGAAGTCTTAGCATCATCTGTAGACTTAATGCCATCTAAAGCATCGTGAGTGAATCGTGATCTTGGAATTCTATACTCGTAAACGCCATAGTATTCAGGCTTAACATTGTTCTTGATCCAATTTACATATTCTGGATAGAAGTTCACGTTATCCACCTGTGAGCGAATTGTGTTCACATTAGCTAGGCTAACTGCGGGATCAATTGCGGTGTTGACAAAGCCAACATAATCGTTAATACCGTAGAATGTGGTCGATAGTAGATCATCTGTTTTTGAATACATATATGGGAAAGATGCGCCCTTAGGTATTAGACCTGTATCAAAGTCTGATGCCTTAGTGTTGAATACTCTAGCATCAGTTCCGTCCACCGCTGCCGCCGCATTATTGATCGTTGCAGGAGTAGTATCAATCTTAGATGCAAAGCTTTGGATATTTGAAGACGTGATGTCATAGTCTTTAGGGAATATGAAAGGTACAACAGTCTCTATGTAAATTTTCGTGAGACTATCACTCTCGGCTTGAGTAAATGTCACTGCTGTGCCATCTTCTTTTGATGCTGTAAATTCATTTCCTTTTGGTCCATATACTCTAGTGACCTTTAGGATTTCTCCTTTATTTATGCCGTCTTTTACAGACGCTGTATCTGTCCAACTGATTTTGATATGTTGTCCAAATGTTACAACTCCGCTAGTAAGTTTGAATCTGCAAGCATCAGTGCCATCATTAGTGCCAGCAGTAACTTTAGCTACAATCTTCTTAGAGTCTTTAAGCATGGACGGATCGTAAACACCAGCATGAACATGAACTAGACCGTCACGAAGAGTTATTAAGTTACCTGCAAATCCTCTGTTGCCGACCTCCATACCTTTGACCTCTTCCGTGTCAAAGTTATCAACAATCAATTCTGCGAGAGTCTCTATTTTATCGTGTTCTGTTGATCCATCTGCATATCCAAACGCCTTTAGGTCGTTCAGTATTCTAGTCTTTAAATGTGCGTGACGCTCTGGCTCGCTTATGTTTCCGTCATTGTTTCCTGCGCCACCCTGCTGAGAGTATACAGATAATCCTGTTCCTCTGAGGAACATAGATGCGTTGTATATTGTCTCTGCGTCTCCACCACCAATAAGATCATTCTTGTAACCATCAATGATGTAGCCAACGTCACGTTGACATTTATATTTGATATCTTCTGTCGTTATGATACTGCCATCGCCGTTTGCTTGACTAAGACCGCCAGCAGGAAGATAGTAATTTACCTTAGTGTTGGTATCGTATGTCGCAGTACCGGCTAATGTCTTAATTGTTACCCAGTATGCCCAGAAGTTCTTCTTAACGTCGAAGAATGTGTCTAGCTTACTCTTAGTTCCGTAATCGGCAGCACTTATGGCGCTAGGTGCAGTAATGCCATTATCATAGAAATCGTCATTAGCGAAAGCAACTTCTGTTACTGTTGTTAGTAGGCCATTGGTATCATCCCCTAAGAATTCTCTACCGTCATCACTAAGACCAAGAGATGTTCCAGTCGGAACACCGATAGTGCCCACACTGGTGTCGCTGCCATCCGCAAGGTATAATTTACCCTCTTTAAATATCTGTCGAAGTGCTAAGTGTACAGGCTTCTCAAATCTAGTGATTTTAGGAAATAGCCCTACTTTTATATCATACCAGTCGGACGCACCGTCTGATAGCGCAAAGTTAGATGTGTTAATTATAGTGTGTGCCTTACCATCATGCTTCATATCGAGTAGGAAGTTGTCAATCCAGTAATCTAAGTCACGTTTACACTTGTCTCTAACTTGTATAGGTGTGATGTCTGGGGCGCCACCGTTTTCTGCGTTGATGCCTGCGGCAAGATCGAGATAATATCTATGTTCCGCTTCAGTAGCAAAGCCTGCGGCGACAAATGTGGTTGAAGCGTCATCATCGACAGTAATTGTGGCACCGGCTGCACCTGTAGTATCGTAGTCAGTCCCTGGCGCAGGATATTGATTGTATGCGGCTAATAGTGCGTTGTCGATAATCTCAAAACGATTGTCTGCTATAATCTGTCTATCTGATACTAGTTTCCCCTCGCTAACTTCAGTCTCGCCTGCGCCTTGGCCAACGATTCTATAGTCGTCTACCTGAGTAGTTGAGACTTCTCCTGTTGCTGTATTACCTCTTAGTAGAGTACCGGTGCCTGCACCAGTGCTACCAATGCCGTAAGGGCTTACAGGAGAATATGCAATAGACTGAGTTCTACGAACAACAGAGAAGTTATCTTCTTTACCGCTGTTTCTAGTTTCCCAGTAGTAGCCATCGTACTTATCGTAGATGCCATATTTGCGGATTGTTGGATTTTGAGAAAAGTCAGTTGATCCTACAGAGCTTCTTATACCAAATGTAGCGGCTGATACACGACCAGGCTGATATCTAAAGAAACGCTTAGATGTTAATACTGAAACTTTGTTTCTGGGTGCTTCAACAAGAGCGCCAGCTTCTGTTGGTAAATGTTTAACTCCATAGCCCGATACATGGTATGCGGGTGACATAGACCACTCTGATGGGTTAACATCATATGTGTTAACATCTGCGAAGATGCCCAATGCAACTTCTGCTCTAGGAATACCTAAGAGAGATAGTGCCACTTCAGATTGTACTTTATTCTGTTCTACTACAGGAATAGCAGTCTGATCGGATGACATTACTACAGGAATAGACTTTTCAGCAGTCTGTGGACCTGGCGACACTGGAGTGGTTCTGCCTACATTTACTACACTAGAGTTGTTGTTTACATTCGTTATACTTGACATTTCTTTTTCCTATTTAATGAGCCCTTGAGCCATTACGAAGTCGTCTATTATATTTATAGTGCCGTATGATGCTGGTGTGCCTGAAGCATTGCCTGGAGTAACACCAGCACCAGCATCACCTGAACCGCCTTTCCAATACTTGATTTCTAGTATCTTATTATCGCCACTGTCGGCTATGTTAGCTATTTGTCCATAATTAATGGCACTACCTAAAGCGAAAGTGCCGTGTCCATCAATTCTAATAACGTGACCAATAGCTAGAGGCACATTTAAAGAAGACGGTGTTACAGTTACAGTATATGTAGGGTTTGTTGTATCTGTTGCATCCCAAGTGCCCGATGCGATTATTGAACCCGCATTAGCGTAACCTCTATAATTCGCTGTCCACGCTACGCCGACATGAGCAGAGCCAGCAGGATGATTCCCTGCTGTTATTTGCCCAGCGTACAGTGTCGCAAGCTGACCCTTAGAGTATATTCCACTAGTCAGATTTGTCCAGCTCGCAGTACTGCCTTCAGTGTCGTTTATCTCAAACTTAAATTGACCTAATGCTCTATTCATGCCTGAATCAATATCTTTAATGTAAATAGGCTTATTAGCACTATATCCAACAAACTCGTCGGGAGTTGCTGTGCCTGTGGTACCTGTCACAGCAACATTGTTCTTAACAAATGATGTGCCTACGTTGGCGTTAGGTGCACCAATTGCTGTCCAGTTTGTATCGCCTGGAGCGATTATTCTATATCGTTTACCTTGTATGAATCCATCATTAGCGATTGTCGACCAGTTAACTCCGTCAATGCCCTTTGCGCCTGCGCCAACTAGATTGCCGTATACTTCTTCATCTCCGTTAGAGAGCTTCCTTATTAATTTTACTCTATACTCAATCGTTGCCGGCTGAGCTTCTATGCTAGTTTGAGCCAGATTGAAAGCTGCTCCGTTTTCTTGATATACGTGCGCAGAGCTACCATATGGCGCAGTCGATTCGGCTATGCCTAGATTTATATTGATTGAATCGTACTCACTATTCAAGATGTCTGGACTAGATAGATACTCGTTAGCCGCACCGATCAATACGTTAGGAGAAGATACTAAGAATGATGATCCGTAAGTGAATATGCCAGCGCCACATGCCTTAACCACGTTATTTGCTATAACGCCTTGAGCTGTTACAGAAGCATCAACAGAGTCTGTGAAATTTTGAAATCTATTACCAGTAATGAGTGTGCTTGTTCCATTATCTACAATTAGAGGAGAGAATGACCATCTGTCTGTCACGCCGCTATTTACAACTTCACTTGTAGTTAGTTTAAACTCAACAGGAGACGATGCGTAAACGCCACCGCCAATTATATTTTTAACTCTACACATATCCAAAAGAATCGACGATGGATTTAATCCAAAATCTAGTGCATAGTTTATAGTAACGTCTTCATCATCGTTATGTAAGAATTGACTTTTTATATTGCCGTCCATATCTATGCCTACAAGAGATATTGCCGTTGCATTAGATGTTACTGTAGACCTAATGATCGAATTATCTGGCTCGTTAACAGCGTAAGACGCCCATGGCAGCTTCTTAATCTGTGTGATGTTAGCTGTTCCTATAAGACCAAAGTTACTGGGTACTGCGATATGAGATACGTTATACGTCTTAGCGTTCAACTCTACACTCTTTCTACCCTGTGTCGCCTTCGTCACAATAGCTTCATTTATCTTGTTTGTGTCGTTGTGTGCTACTTGAGCACCGCCAGAAGTGTCCACATAAACGTATGCTGTGTCGAAGTTTAAGTCGAAAGATGTAGCCTGACTGCTTATGCTAGATATAGTCACATCAGTCCAACCTCTAAGTGCGCCAGTGTGTACAGTTACAGGAAAGTGTGTGGTGCTAATGTACGTATTGTCGGTAGAGTTTTTTCCAGACCAACTAGTGTAGTCGAATGTGTGATAGTCTTTCCAAGCGACTAATAAATCTTTAGATCCCAATACGGCCAGTAGCTTAAACCCACCTGCACCTGCAACCTGTCTATACACCAAAATACCTTGGCTTCCTGATTGCCCTGTGAGTGCAAGACTGATAAAATTATTAGTATTGAATTCGCCCAACACATCATTGCCTTCATTATATACTGTTACAGATGATGTGGCTGATGGTGGGCCTACTTCGCCTGTCTGAAGATTAAAGAGTGCTACTCTATATTCAAAAAGTTTAGAATTTGTACCTGAGGAAGCCGTGAATCCGCCCCCATTCGAAACTGTCAGCGTTAATCCGGGCGAGGTTGTTATGTTATTGGCAGTGTTTGCCGATGCGCCATATATTCTTATCAGTTGGCCAGCTGAGAAGTTAGCTTCTACATTTTTATCTGATATTCTCAGAACATTCGATTGATTGTCAGCAATGTTTTGAAATGTTCCTAGAACATCTTGCAAGCTATCTCGAACTTCACCGCCATCAAATGTGCTACTGTATGTGTTGAACAGGTTACCAAAATTCAGGGCTTGTCTATCGTCAACTCGCTGATCTTGGTAGAATAGATTAACAGCGCCTTCATTCACATAATCGGATGTCATTACCTGTGTTGTCGATCCAGTGCCAGATACCACCATTTTTGGTGGGTTGGCAGTACTATCATGTGATACGAGATTGCCGTCGTTAGTGAATCCTTCTACAGTGCCGAATGTAGAAGTATTTGTAGGTATCGTAGGCTTATTAGTCAGGTTCGAATAGTTTAAAAAGTATTCTCCTGGCTGATATGCGTCAGTGATCCACAATCGTTGAGCACCAAGATTATTACCGAGGGTAGGATTTATGAGATTAATCTTATCAACTATAGTGGCAGCTTTTGACGCTACGTTAACATCGGATAGAATAAAGTTAGTAACATTAGAAGCGACTATGTGCTTAGATGTGGTGGCGTCACTGTCCGTGACGGCGAACAAATCCGCATCCGCCAGGGCATCTAATTCCGGTAAATCTGTAAACTTCTTATTCGACATTCCTATTTCCTTAGATTGGTAATTACTTTATATTTATAATGTTCGTGTGTAGATCATTAAGCAGTTCGTATCCAGATAGATACAACTTTATATGGCATCCTATTGGTGTGGGAGTGGACGGCGTCTTGACCTTCAGCAAAGCCGACATTCCCTAACTGATTCCCTGTGTTGCTGCCGGGTTCTGCGCCTGAACTACCATTAAATCCGCCACCAAGCAAAGTATGTGTATGTCTAGGTAATCCAGACTCAGTATCCTTTAAGTAGACTTCACTGTAACCGTCAACATAACCCAAAGTATCATAGTAGTTACTGGAAAGACTTCTGGTTTGTCCGTTTGCCGCTGACAAATTGGAAGTGGCAGGAATTCCCTGAATGTTTTTCAGTTCGATGTTGGTGGGGCGGTCACGATAAATTATGTAGTTACGATTCATATCCTGATTCGAAAATCCGGAAATATCGACGGAATCACCCCGGCGGTATGGGTGCGTGTCAGCGAGACCTAGTGTGATAATGCCTTCGCCGCCTGCAGCATAAGTACAGCTTGCAGAATTTATTGTAGTACCACTATCTTGGCTTACGAGGGTGCGACCTTCTGCATATCTTTGCCAAGTACCAAAACCTAGACCACCTGTATTATTAGTGGATCTATCAGTACTGGGATCTACACCAGTTGTTGTAGTATATAATGAGCCAATAGGATATACTGCCTTCAATACTGCGACGAGGCCAGATTCTGTCAACCCACCAGCAGTACCAGAACTACCTGATACATTTGCAGTAAGTGTTCCTCCAACGACAAGATTACCACTGATATCTGCGTTACCATTTATATCTAAGCTACCGCCACTCACTTGACCTGTTGCACTGAGGGTTAATCCTTGGACTGACAATGTAGCATTAACTGAACTGAATTTGCCTGTTGATCTTGAGCTGTTGCCAATAGGTGTACCATCGATAGCACCGCCATTGATATCTACAGTGGAGAATGTGCCAAGGCCAGTGGATGTAATATTGATCATGTTGATAGTAGACGCAGTAAGTGTTCCAAAAGTCGATGTACCACTACTTGTAACGTTACCAGCAAGGTTGCCATTGACATTACCTGTTAAGCTCCCGCTAAATGCATTTGCTGTGATTGTACCTGTAGCATTAACTGTACTGAATTTGCCTGTTGATCTTGAGCTGTTGCCAATAGGTGTACCATCGATAGCACCGCCATTAATGTCAACACTAGTTAATACCGAACTCACAATGGGACTACCCGATGTTCCAAGAGTACTCAATCCAGTAATATTGCCTGCGGCAATATCACAATCTGCAAAAGAAGATCCACTAGAGCCAGTGCCAGTATGTGTTATCCTTTTAGTGAGTGTTGCAGGTAACACATCCTCATTCATAGTCATGCCGGGGGATGTCGTTATTGCGGTAGATGTGAACTGTATAAAGTTTCCACCAACATTCTTTATCTTCAATTCGCTGTGAGTATTATTAGTCTCGATTGTCCACTTATTGGAATCAGCTCTAGCTATCTGAATCTTAGCGACCTGCGCACCGTTATCTATTGTTAGATCGCCTTCGACTTTCGTGTCGCTTTTCAGAGATATGATCGAAGCTGTGGAACTCTTGATTATATTATCAACTGTGATTGTGTGACCAGTTTCTAAGGTAATATCACCATCGAGCGCAATGTTTCCTGCGTTAGCATCTCCCATAGTCACGGCTTTAGCAGCTACAGCGATGAGATCATTGGTCTTTGTTTTCCAAGTACCAAAAGTATCTGTATTTGATATAGTAGTAATAATTACACTCATTTCGTTATCTCTTTGACAGTTTTTTGTAATAGATCCATAGCAGACTCCAGTTTATCTATTCTCTGCTCTAGTCCGTTGATATATTTAGCTCGTTTCTTTTTTGCAAGAGCGTCCCTATATGCCGTGATGTCGGTATTCACTAACCCGACATCATTAGACGTTCTAGTGTATTTATCCGTACTCATCATGTTAACGCAATTGCTCGATAGTCGTATATGTGCGCAAACAAGTTGATATCAGGAGTTAACGTACCTAGCTCTGGCGTATCTAGCTCATTGCCTGATCCTGTAGTGCCGTGTCTCAAAACAAACTTTAATTGGAAAGACCTGAAAGAAGTGGTCTCATTGGTTAAATTGTATTCGAACTCTCTATAGTCTTTAGTATTACTCGTGTTAGAGTATAGATCAGGATTAGCATTGTCGAGTTCAATCCAAGCACTCTTAGTCTCTATGTTTTCAGGATACACAAATCTCGCATATACATCAACGAATGTTCCTGCAGGTCGATACGCTGATACTAACGCCTTCATTCCGTCAGCTTCAAGCCCGGCCTTCAACACTACTTCTTTTGATATCCAACTAGAAGTGGATGACGCAGAATTTGTGATGTGATACTCGTAAGCGTTGATTTCAGATAGAGATTTATCGACGATAGGAGTAGCTGAAGAGTAGCTATTGTTTGCCATAGAGACTCTTACCTTGAAGTCTTCTGTGGTAGTATCTGCGGCATTCACTATACGACTCTTACTCATAATTGATCTTAAGCTATTATGGGTGTACGTGTTAGCGTTCTTAGATATAGACTTATCTATCGTGTTTCCGTTATAGAGTGTCAGGTCGCTAGAAGTGTTCGTAGTGTCGCTAGTGTAAATTTGTGCCTGAAAATATGAAATCTTCTTATTGTTTACGCTAGTGACTATAGCCGTGGCTCCACTATCTATTCCTTTTATCACTTGACTATTTTTTCTGGCAGTACCGTCACCTGGTGTACCAGCAATTAATGCTACGAATACTTGTCCGAGATAAGGAGAAGATCCTGCGCCAGCATCAGTCCAGTTTTGTTGTGTTGTGGATGATCCCAAGCTAGTAATCGTATAAGTCTGCTGAGGCGTGAACGCTCCGATAGTCGAGACTGCATTATCATCAATGAAGTTGGTTGGCGTAGCAGAACTGCCTTTAATGTGTAACTCATCAGCTTTTCTGGAATTGTAGTGTGATACTCTACCCGCTACACAAACAAACGCAACAGCAGTAGTTGTAGCTTCAAAGAAAGGCGTGTCTAATGTTATTATAGTCGATGCAGCAGTCGTCTGTAGATCCAGGATCTTAGCGACAATATCGTTTGTAGCTGTGCTATCTTGAAGGTACATGTAGTCGCCTACAGCGAATATCGTAGTGCCAGATATAGTCACAATATTCAATTGATCGCCAGATATGCCTGCTGTGTAAGAATCAGCCTTCTTAATATATGCATATTCGTCATCTATAAACGATAGTATATTCTCACGAACTGTCATAAACTCCATATCATTAGGTACTAAATCTATAGTACCAGATGCGTTGAAGTCATACCTTTTCAATATAAATTTAATGTCTTCATCTTGATATGATTTCCAAGCACTATCGTTTGTTGATGTAAATAATACCCCATCACCCCAGTCATTAGTAACAGCAACTTGCGATGCCGCAGTTCCTTTAGATAGGCTAGTAGATCCAACTTTAGAAGTATAGATGAGATAGTCTGGAGAGTTAGCGTCTGGTATAACTACAAATGCGTACTCGGCATTTGCACTCAATCTGACTGGATTGTCAAAGGTAAATGTCGTTGCAGTAATTCCATTAGGAGATATAAGAACTTGAGATGCATCTAGATGCTTAGATGCAAACGGAAGAACTTTCTTCGATGGATATCCATTGACAACTTCTCTTATCTGTAGAGTCACACCAGTAGTGGCACTCTTCTGCTTGAAGTAAACGTCTATATCACTGATCATAGCAACATTTGCGTTATTGGTGCTAGATGACTTCACTCGGAAAGTCTGAGCAATAGGATCACCCACTTGTCGCTGAGTTTCTCTAGTTGTGATGCTAACTGAGGTGTCGAAGTCTGGAGTTCTGGTGGTAACGCTCAAGTCGGTCTTGTTTACAGCGAAGTTATATCCTCTGTAAGTTGCTCTGCTGTAAGACGTTGATGCAGAGTCTATAGAGCCATATGTGTCCACATCGACCACCTCTAAAACATTCTCTCCAACAAAGAATGTGCTTGCTGGTAGTACGAATACTGCACTTAGTACTCCGTTGCTATCAGTTCTTACTGCCTCTCCTGCATTTGATGCTAAGTATCCCACTCGTCTAACGTCTAGGTTAGAGCTATTTTGCCTACCGTATGTAATTCCCGTGCCAGGTGACACATGAGAATCGACAGACTTCTGATCAAAGAAAAAGTAATGTCTAGTGTTTGGTCTTAATCCAGTTACTAGAACTTTAATTTGTTGTCTTCTCAGATACGGCTTCATGTTTATATCTGTAATGAAGTTGCCTACCTCTTGATTGAGGGAGCTTGTAGAACTCGCAAGACGAGTTTGGCTGATGGTCTGGGTAAACTCTCCCATTATAACTCTACGTCTTGGTCGATTTGTTCCAGTACGCTCTTCGCCTATTATAGCCTCTGTGGTAAGAGGCATAAACTCTTGAAGATTGTCCACAAGATCCAACATAGGACCAGCGATATCTATTTCAATATTTACAGCAGGATTCTGAATCACATCATACCCAGATGTGAACGGAGGATCGATAACTGCTTTACCCTCAAAGCTGTAGAAGTTTGATACACAGTTTCTAAAGTTTGTTGCGTACGGCTGTGAGATAACCTCTACCTTAGTGCCGGTGTCTGCTAGTGTTATGACATCCGGAAACGCAGTATTCACTCCACTGCCACTTCCTACTTTTAAGTCTACTGGAAACTGTGTTACTGCAGGAGTAGCTACGGTTCTACCATTATCAATTGCAGCTCTAAATTCTGGATCTCGAATATCTGCAATATTTAAGTCACGAATAGAGTCTGCTAGAATACCGTTCTTGAATCTATTCAAGCCGTTGCCATCTCTAATTTCAAGATTGCTAGTTTCTTTCTCAAGTAGACTCAATGAAACTATGTCGATCAAGCCGTCTATTTTCTGCTCGATCTGTCCAATATCTTTCATTGTATAGTTTTTAGTCGATACGCTACTGACGGTAATCTTGTCTTCCCCAGAGATTTCGCTAGTGTTACCGGGAATTGTAATATTACCAATTGCATAAAGCTCTCTAGAGGTGGGCACACTAGGATTCTCATCTTCTCCACCCTTGAGTAGAGTTATGTTAGAATATTCGTCTAGTACCACACTGTCTATTCTAGACATATAGTATGTTTGATCGCCCATAATGGTTGCAGAATTAGCAGGCGCTATTCCTCTTGATATTGATAGTGCTAAAGGATTGGTAGACAGTACTGTGGGTGCACCAGCCGAACCCAAACTAGGATTAACGGCATCAGTCGCATATGGTCTGAAGTCGTAAGAATCAATTAAGTTATGCTCAACCAAAGACTTTGACGTGTAGTTGTGTACTAGATTTTTGCTAGTGACGTTGGCGTAACTGTTTGCAGTGAGATATCCACCGCTAACAGTAGATGTTCTCTTCAGATATCTAAACTCGATAAGTAGATTGCTATTGGCTAGTGTCTCTCCCGCATAAAGAGTGATATAGGATCTGCCATAATACCCGTCTTTCTGATTTCTAACAAGTCTGAACTTAGACGTAACGTCTAGTGATCCTGCTGCGCCGAAATTATCTTTAACGCTTACGATCTCTACTGCATTAGAAACACCTAGATGTCCACCGTTAGCTGTATCATAAACAGTCTTAACGAAAGCTACAGTCTCGGCTAGAGTGTCGTGTGCCACGTTAGTCTCGACGACACTGTAATATAGCACTTCTCCGTCAGTGGCTGAGAGTGTTACATTGACATTATTGCCAGCGTACAAAGCAGTAGCCGTGATAATTTGACCACCACTGTCGAGCGCATAGATGTCTGTTATCAGAGGCTTCTCTGTAGCTGTGCCAGTGAGTGTGAGTGTGGATGAAGACAAGCTGATAGATGTGTCTCTAACTCTCTTAACTACTGAGACGTTATCGATAGAGCTGATTCCATTCTTGCCCGTATCGAAGATCATTGATCCTTGGGCAGCATCGAAAAGTTTTCCACTATTCGTCAACGTGGTTATTCCCACTTTAGTGATAGCCGTGACTTCTTGGCCGACATTCTTAACTATGCCGTAAACATATATCTTGCCTGGTGTGACATTCGCCACTGAGCAAGTGCCTATGACCGTAGACCCATTCAATAGATTATATCTTGATCCGTCAAACTCATAATTATCTAGTACTGCTTCTGCATCTGAGTTGTATGTGAAGTATTGACCGTAGCTTACTCCGGTGTGTTGTAAAGTCTTGCTCTGTGTTGCAGTCACAGGTGGGATAAGTAGTTTAGTAGGCGATACGCCGATAACTTCTTTACCGTAAACGTATGCCTTACCGGGTGACACTACCGCATATGCGCTATTGCCCTCTTTCTCAAGAGATACTTTAAGTCCGTTGACTACATAGTTTCCAGACTCCTCATATGTTCGTCTAGCCAACTCTTTGTTGACAGTGTTGAATTCGGTAACGTCACGAATACGAACAGGCTTACCTTCCACATATCTAATTAAAGCAAAGAACTCTGTTGGCTCTGAAGCCGTATTATATGATACAAGGGTAGGAACAAGCTGAAGTCTGTCGGCGCCTGGCGCATTCTCGTTGTTGAAGCCTGATGCATTATCTAGAAGTGTTGTATCAGCATCGGAGTCGATAATATTTTCTTTAACTGTAAAACCAACAGATACTGTACCAGGAGTATTAGTGTACTTCGACACAATAATAAATTGGTTATCTACAAAGATGAAATGTCCTTTCTGATATATAACACCCTCTTCACACGACACACCGAAAGATTTACCGACATGATTAGAAACACTAGCTACGGTTACGTCACCAACTAGGTTTTCAATCGAATCTCTAATCTTAAGATTTTCTCCTTGAAGAAATTGCTTAACATCTGTTTGATTGTCCTGAGAGGTGTTCAAGTACTTAATGAAGAAAGTTTTTAGGTTAGGATCTTGAGTTTGGAATCCTGGTTCACCTTTCACAATCTCAGCTTTCAGTCCAGACGTTAAGCCAGTGATAGTGTAAGTACTTTTCGTCCCATCATTATTAGCGATCTGGTCATAAATTGAAGGATCGGTAAAGCCTGTTTGGTCATTCAGCTTCACGTAGAAAAGGTCGTCACGAGCAGTCATGTTAATGCCGCTTATGATAGTTCCTTCTTTGTATATGTTAGAACCAAACCTCTCTACCTGTTTTTGCAGAATTGTTTGAAGCTGAGTTAGCTCTCTAGCTTGAACAGCCTTTGCGGGCTTGAACAAAACACGGTTGAACTGCTTCTCTTCATTGAAGTCATCGTAATACGGATCTACGTTTAAATCTGTGTTAATACCCATGGGCTATATTCTCTTTCCTTAAAAGTCGAATGTGAACTTTACTTTTTCTATTGTGCTTGCATACCTTGGAATAGGAGCAAAGTCTATGAAGTGTAGTAGTTCTCCACTATACGGGTCATAGTCTCCGTATTCAATAGTATTTATACTGATCGTAGTGGCGTTGGATGAAGATGGGGTACTTTTTATTCTTATATTTCCTATCTGTACCTTACTCTCAAAGTCTCCATAATAGTCTACTAGATAAATTTTTGTGTTAGTTGTTCCATCGTACACACTATCATGCACTTTAGCCGTTATAATCTCTTCTTCTTCATCGGCCGATATAGTATCAACAGCATAAGAAACTTTGCCGATTTTATCTAGACCCACCGCAGGAGTCGATACAGATACAAATGTTGTTCCCAGAGTAGCAGAGATAGTGCCAATCCCTAGAGCATCCCATTCGCTATTCGATAAGTTACCAACGTCAGTGATGACATAATTCTGACCACCAACAATATCTTTAACATCTATTGTTCTGATATATTGCTCGAACACAGTATCAGCAGGAGCTTCGGATGTCTTGTCACCCGATACTGTCAAGACTACACGGTTATCAAACGACTCTGGAATAGTGGAAGCTCCTGTATTGTCAGTAAACGTAGGATTCTTGATTAGTCCTACTTGAGTGTATGTGTTACTATTAGGAATAGATTCAGACTCTCCGGAAAAGTTGGTTACGATAGATAGTCTACTCATAGCCATCTCGTCGATAGGATTAGAGCCGTGGCCGCCTCTAGGAGAAACTATAGCACGTAAAATCGTTACGCCGGGTGTGGTCAGACTTTTAGGATAGATAACCTTTGCAGAAGCAAATTTATATTCAGTACCCTTAGTCTCAAATGCGACCCTAGTAAGTGTTCCGAACTGATCTATAACGCCGTAAGCTTTAGCTCTAGTTCCGCTTAATGTACTAGAACTAACTTCTATCTTAGGCACTAGTTGAGCTAGGCCTTGCTCGAAATTGTCAGTACCTTTTACAACAACACTTATCTCTTTTGATGAGTCGTTTGTTTTAGAGGATATAACGTCATAAAGTTTACCTGCTGTTTCGCCTGTGCCCGACCTGAAGTACATATATTTGTATGCATCGAGGTCTTGATATAAACTTCTACCGAGTTTGTCAGTAACACCCAACACTAAAGTCGTCGTGTTTTCTGTGACACTAGTACTCTTAAGAAGAACATTAGACGAATTCGCTTGGCTGTCTGCTTCGCCAAATAGATATTGGTTAAACAGTCCAGTAGGAGTACTATTAATAATAATCTGAGATATATTCTCTCGGGCATTAGCGATGACATTTACGTCACCGTTTGTAGTAGGTAGGGGCAAGCTGTCCACATTTCTATATACGGCTACCTCGTCGGAGCTTACTGTGAACATATATTGCCAAATATATTTATCTTCAGTCTCAACAGATTGATAGTTGGTTGTAGTGAATTGGACAATAACAGACTGTGGACTAACGGTAGACTCAGACCCATTATTATTTTCTATACACTTGAATACTAAATAGTCGCCTTCTGTGTTACGTATCGTGACTATCATGTTTAAGTTTTCGATATTCGCCGTATCGTCGAACGAGTCATATTTCGTTCCTGTAGTCCAATCGTTTTCGTAAAACATATATCTTGCGGATGATTCTTCAATCTTATTGCCGAATATAACCTTTCTCTGAAAGCTTCTCTTAGATGTCTGCGTGTTTGTTATTGATGGCACTCCATCTATTGATGGTAGAGCGGTGGACGCCATAATATAGTAGTTTGCTTCAGGTCTCAATAGAGTGAGCTGATCGTCTACCATAGTCTTTATAACGGTCTCGTTTTCAGACGACAGACCCAGAGACTGTTGATTGTCATATGCCTGAAGCTGATTCAAGAAATTTGCGCCCAGAGTACTATTCTGATTCTTAAATGACCTGAACAACTCATTGGTCGTCTCAATCTTAAAATTTTCTGTAATTACCTTTGCCATTATTCTTTTCCGTATTTATTAAACTGGGCGTTGCTCTCTAGTGCTAGGACCTATTATATATGGGTATACCGGAGTATTTAAGTTGCCAGGCGAGAACGTTAAGAAGTATGCATAAGTTCCTGTATCGTAATCAGGAGTCTTACAAAATCTTCCATTATATACATCTAGTGTGCCTAGACTAGACACATATTCATAATCCTCTACAAATGACCCCGCTGGCAATTCAGCATATGTAAAGCCTCTTCCACCCTCTGCATTATACTTCGTTCTATATGAGCTTGTCATCTGAATAGCAGGATTTGAAACTGAGCCGACTTCAGTCGCACTCGTGTATCCATAGGGACCGTATATGGGATATCCGTCAAATGCAAATCCCAATATCTTTGAGTGTCCGTCAGGATGTCTCGTATTATCACCACCAAAAGCAGTTGCGCTAAGATATGTAGTAGACGCTATATACTGCGAATTATTCTGCATTCCATTCTTATAGAATGCTCCACTTCTATATCTATACTCTCCACCAGTTTCAGGTCTACCACCACAAGCATCAACTCGAAATTCAGTTGGATTGTCTACAGTGTTCCATGTGAAGTTACTGGGTGCCGCTGTAGAAGATACTGGTAAAGTGAGGCTACTAGATGCTGAGGTATATATCACTACTCCATTTGTAGTAATCCCCACAGGACTAGTTAGTGATACAGCCTCGGGATCAACAGTGTTACTTCCTCCTCTATACTTAAACGAAAAGTCATTGACTTGATCCTGTATAGTCGAGCTATCTGGAAATACTCTAGTGGTTCCGTTATTCAATAAAGGAACTCCTGCTTTCACAGGATATGGATCACCGTCACTTGTAATCTGTAATGTAGCCATCTAGTTAATTCCCGTTAATATTGTCGATCTGCATTTTTAATCTCTGTTATATTTGAGCTACAGTAGTTGTTGCTACCATAATATTATTCCCGTCTTCGTCTACATAGAAATCTCCATCTGTAGTCAAAAGCTGACCTGATCGTATTTCATAAAATGTAAACTGAACACTTAGGTCACTATCTAAGTTATTATCACTATTTATCATAGGCGTACTGAACAGTTTCGTGCCCGCAACACCGACAGTGTCCTCAATCAACGGCTCATATTTTTTAGGATCTACGATTGAGGATATATCGTATGAATATTCTTGATAATAATTGTTGTCATGGAGTCGCTTGGTCTTGTCACTAAGAAATGATGTTTTTGTTTTCCATCTTCCTTCTGTCTTTCCTTGGCTCAGTGTTCGAATTGAAGCAGTCGCAACCGTCTTATTATAATATGCGCTGTCTTCGTCTATATTAACAATCTCAATAGATTCTTTATCATCATATCTATATCCAGTTTTGATAATCGATATCTCATCTATCTGTCCCACTTCGTAAGATGCTACTCCACTGACAACAGCATTCGAGCCCATAGGCAAAGACGTTGGATCAGTTGACGCTGTAGCGATATTCTTATTAGTGTTTACTATTTTTACTGGAAGATTTTCGTCGAATCCGTGAAAGCTAAGGGGTCGAAAGTAGAATCCGTTATCGACCCTCTTAATATACTTAGCTTTCGCTGTATATGGAGATGTGCCACCTGTAGTGAGTGTGAAAGTAGTTGGAGAGTTAGTATATCCTGTACCTACAGTGCTTGCACCCAAAGCCTCTAGTCCAGATTCAGTGATGTTACCAGACTGGTTAATCTCTACGTCTTCTATTGTTCTATTCTGGGTGATTATATCACCAGCTTCTAAGAAGAAATCGACCGTATCGAAAGTCAGTATAATGTCTCTCTTACCGAACTTAGCAATGTTATCATGTATCACTAGAGACTTGACGTTATTCTCATAATCAGTACCGGTAGATAATATTTTCAAAGAGTCGATTGTGCCTATCTTTACTGTGATAGCGGCAAATGCGTCTCTGAATGCAGTATCATAGTTTTCGGCAGAAGGACCAGACATTCCATAATCTTCACCATTATCTCCAGTGCCGCTGTTGTTTTCATCGATAATCTCATCAACGAAGTCGCCGATCTGATCAATAACCAGAGTGACTGTCTCTACGTTAGATAATTCGCCAATCTCATATGAGGCTGACCCGTTGAAAGCGCCAAAGCTATCTACTGTCACTGAATAAGGAGAGTTTTCACTAAGCGGAGAGTCGCCTCTATGTCTATCAATAGTAAATCTTGGATTAGGCAAATTAGGTAGTGTCACTGTCGTGCCTGCCTGATTACCGCTACCAGGACTTATGAATCCCGTGTTGCTGGGTAAGTAGTCTGGTGTGCTACTCACAACGAACTTCGGAAAGATATCGAACCTGGAATAAAGTGTAAACAGCCTATAAAGATATCTGCCCCATTCGGAGGCATCATATGCCGCTGGGTTCAATCCTACAAAGTCCGTCACTGGTGTTATCGCAGTTGAAGAATGTACTGTACTGTATGACGTTATAACTTGAAAGTCGTCTGTCGTCACTGTACCAGTATTCATAAAGTCTGCAATGCTACCTGTACCATCTACTGCGTCAGTCTTTTTAAAGTTTCTAGTATAGTTAAAATACTCATTAGGTATATTGTAGCTGTTCGGCGTAATTAGATTCGCAAATGCCGCTGCGAGAAGATTGATATCATTGCCACCCTGTGGATAAGTCTTGCTATGAAACGCTTGAACTTCGCCTAATGTATTAGACTCTATAAACAAGAGGGGGTGAACATATTCGATTACTTTAGCAGATCCACTGACAGAGTACTGAGTTGCACCTGCGTCACTCGATCCTGTATAAGAGATACTGCTGCCTGAACAGACGATAACGTCACCCGGCAGAAAATCTACATAGTTGCTGTTTGTCGTTCCGTCAGCATTAGTAGGAGTATTTGATGAATCGATAATCATTACTTGATTACTGATTCCGACGTTGTTAGTTGCAGCCAATGAAGTAGGATCAACATAGCCGAATCCACCATCTTCAATATCAAACTCAATCCTTCCGGTCTGAGTCTGAGAAGTCTTTGTAACTCTTCCCTCGCCATCAATACCAGTAAGACTAGATTTAAACTTAACCGTATCGCCCACTCTCTGAGAAGGAAGTCTATTCAGTGGACTCACTGTTACCGAACTAATGGATCCAGATATTAGCTTACCAGCATTAAATACTGACTCGACACCGTTATTATCAACTGTCACGATAACGATAGAGTCATCAGACGAGAAGGTGCCTGCGATATTCGATAGATAAATGATAGGAGATAGTGAGCCCGAGAAGTTGACAAAGAGTACCTCATCAACAAAGGCTGTAGCAAGCGATATGTCGCCACGTATTCTATTCCCTTTCTTGATAGGATAATCATCTACAGTATATACTGGCTTCATTTCTAGATATATGTCACCGCCCCAGATAGAGTCTGACGGCCGTAGAATAGCAGTACTAGGATAGAATATCTCAATTGATTCATCAAAGAAGAGTCTGAACATAAGCTCAAGAGACTGTTGAGTACCCTTCCTCTTGTACATATCTTGGATGTGCTTAATAATGAACCGTACATCAAGTGCTGTGTCAATAGGAAGATCAGCAAGATACTTCTTCTTATAGTAAACAAGAAACGTAGTGAGAGTCGTGTCAATGTCCTTTAACTTAGGAATATCACGATCATTCGTTGCATCATTATGCTGATAGTATGCCTTGACAAAATCTACAAGAAATTCGCCATTCTCCTTATAGAAGTCAGGAAACTGTTCTGCTATTCCCGAGTAGATATCATCTCTTATAGTAACTGACATATATTATGATTCCAATGGACTTACTGTTACCGTTACGTCTTCGCCACGAATAACTAATATTCTATCTTTAGGTGGTCGAATATCTTTATTCACGCTATTAGCTATGAACTTGATTGCCTTATTCTCGAAAGAACTTATATTTAGATTTGACAACTTGATAGCGCCTGTGCTATAATTGACAGTACCAACTGAAGACTTAAAGACACTTTCAACGTCAGTGTTAGCAGTCACAAGCATAATGTTACCGTTACCATCATCTTTCGCTGTAACAAGTGTTCCGTCTACAGTAAACTTAGTAGACTCTATAGCAGGCTTGAATGTAGAGAAGCCAGATATAGCATCAAACGGATATGGCTGTACTAGAGCAGACTCAAAAGAGAATGATGGGCTAGTAGCAAAGTTCAGAATTGGAACATATTCAATGATAGGCTTTGCTACGATATCAGTCGATACGATAGAGCCGTCAATAGCATCTAAGTATGCCGCTAGTCTTGATTGACGGAACGTCTTATTAAAGTCATTGAGATTAGTATTCTGATATGTTATAATACCAGCATTGACTTCGCTCTGTATCTGAGCAGGACTCTTGCTAGTTAGATTAGCATCATACACTACTTTAACAACAGAGCCAACATACATAAACTTAGCAACAACAAAGACAGGCTCAATAGTAAGAGGAGTCTTATCAGATAGATATGATCGGAAGTTGGCGATCTCGTAATCAGCCGCACCTTCACCACCACTAACATCAACTGAGATGATAACCTTTCCAAACTGAGGAGGTATTACTTCATCACCACCATATACACTAATCGCTTGAATGTTGGGAAATCTAGCACGAAGCAGAGTTTCATAGTCTCGTTTCGTTACTGCTCTCTCCTGCACTTGGAGAGCCTTAGGAGCGAACGTCCGAATAGACTCGATGTCTTCCGCCAGAGAGCCGCCAGAAGACAATGATGTTATCGTTACGTTGATCGAAGACGCACCGCCAAAGTTACCGATTGTAAGGGACCCGATTCCATTCGCACTAGGACCGTTAGTTACCCGATAGTTTGCTATAATAGAATCAGTGACCGTTGGCTCAAGACCAAACTTATTTCTACCAAATTGTACAGAGTACTTGCCATCATTCTCGGGCTGTAGATAGAACACTTTGTCATTTGATAAGACACCAAAGATATCAGCTCGATATGTGTAGATTTCGCCATTCACGGTGAGTGTAAGACTTCGTGTGTCGATACCAGCATTAGACAGTACTGTATCAGTGGTAGACAATGTTTCATTAATCATACGACCTTCGTATAGATCAACATCTGTTACAGTGTATAGAGTATCATCGGCAGTAGACCGTACAGCATTATAGCTCTTGTCTGTGAGTAGATTGTATGTCTTGTTACCACATCTTCCTATAAACGCTTTGTTAGCGGGAATACTAAAATAGTTACTATCTAGACCAGGCGCTACAACTGTGATGGTTGCTTTAATAACAGACGATCTTCTACTTGTAGGAAGATAGTTAAGTTCCTTTGCATGACTCAATACGCTATTACGTTGTGTAGCACTATCAAGGAACATCTCTGAGATGGCCATGTTATAGTAGTAGTTATTGTAATATGTGTTATACGACAGCACATCTAACAGGACATTCATGTTAGAGCCTTCGTAATCAAAGTCTTTAAACTTGCTCTGATTCTTTAGAAACGTCTTGAGTGCTTCTTTAGTTTCAGCGAAGTCTAGATTTGTAATTGGTGACATATCGGCCATTTCTATCTTACCCTATTAAGATCAATTGTAAGTGATGATGTATTGTTACTATTTATGACACTGAATACAATCTTCACTGAGAGTTCGTTTGTATCTAAGTTAGCTGATACTTCTACGTCTCGTAGATTACATCTTGGTTCGTAAGTCTTTATAGTAGATTTAATATTCTCTTTGAGTATGAGTATGCTACTAGGATCAATGTTCTCGAATAGCGATCCTCTTATATCACACCCTATGTTAGGTTGAAACAGTCGTTCACCACGATCAGTCATAACTAGATTAAAGATACTCTCTCGTACAGCATTCTCATTCACTATACGAGATAGGTCTGTGCGGCCTGGTATCTGATCCAGATTCCTTGTGAAGTCCGAGAAGAACTCTTGTGATCTTGTACGTGGTGATAATAACATTTATTTTACCCTTTATGGAGTATTTATACGATGAGAATAGATAAGCACTACCAACCTGGTCCTCTATCTCTATTAGTCAGAGTGCTGCCAGGCTGAAACGGTACGATACCAGTTGGTGGCACAAACTTCTTCTTCGGTGCTACTTCGGGCTCTTCAGGTCTCAGCAAGCTAAACGGCACTTCAGTCTCTTCTACTTTACTCGTGATACTAGTATTGTCAACGATGTTTGGTATACCAGAACCATCATTAGTACTAGGCTCTTCTTTGAATGTAGACTTATCATAGAATCTAAACGATGCATCAGGCTCACGTCTCTTTCTATAACCATCTATACTATGAGTTCTCATCATAGCATTGTAGATAGGAGTTTCATTTGAAGCAAATCTTTCACTGGGAATCCATCGAACATTGTTCTCGTCAGCAACAGTACCATCTCTAGCACCAAGATGTAGACGAAGATATGATTTACCCACGGCAATACCAGAGAAGCCTACTCTACTAGCAGCTATGATAGTCTTCTCTCTTATATCTGCAGGCACAAATAACTCTACAGCGAATCCAGAGTACTTGTGATGATATGCAGACTGACCTTGTTGTCTGATCTTGCCGGCTGTTCTACTAGACGATCTGCTCGATGTTCTGGCTTGACCTTGCTTCAATACATACTTCTCGCCAGTGAGAGATGATAGACGTAGTAGTCTCATCCATATAGAGCTATCAACACCCTTCCATTCTTCATCGCTTACTACTTTATCACTAAACGTAATCAATCCAGCTGGACCTACGCCATCTTCACTTCTCGTATTAATATATTGAAGTTCGTCTTGACTAGGTACAGTAAGTGTGATATAATCTACGTTAGTAGGGATAGCAAGAGAACCAGTAGAGGGATCAATATATCCTAGCTCACCTGGTTGTCTATACTTGACTTCGTTTCTGAATGATGATACTTGACCACGAGCATTCTTGATACCAACTCGCACAACATATCTATTTGGGTTATTATCAAGAGCAGCTTCATTGATCTTCTCGCTTGCAATCTCTTTCTTCTCTTCGGCAATGACCTTATCTACTCTTATAGCACCTGCATCAACAGCTTTCTTCTCTTCTACTTTATCCTGTGTGTCAAGCACCGCAGTCTCTTTATTAACTTCACTCACTATCTCATTAAGCTCATCAACTGGTCCTAATAGCATATCTTTTAGTATCTCGGTGAAGTTACATAGTTTGAACATAATAAGACCAACATTCTCTAGTGTAGGTCGTTCAAAGTTACTAACCATACCAGTGATGAATGCGCTTACTTCATCTTTGATACGCTGTATATTCTCAGGCGAAAAGAACTCTACTATCTCAGTCTGAATCTTATCAATTATCTTACCAATCTTAGCACGAGCAGCCCCGATTATATTAGCCAGATTAGCGAGTGCGGCTTTGATAGCATCGTCGATCTTCTTGGTTATCTTCTTTACTAGTTCATCCACGGCCTCTAATAGCTTCTTCTTCATCTCTTCTAGAGTAATCTTCTGAGCTAAAGAGATGGCCAACTTAGTTATGTCGAGATCTGGAAATGTTAACCCGGCTAGATCAGCAATAGTGTTGTCAAGTAGAAGAAGTCCAGCTGATAGCAAGTCAAGTATCTTCTGATACTGTCCACATACACCTGCATTGATAGCAGACCCGAAATTGACATTAAGGAAGAAGTCAAGAGATTTTAGAAAATCAGTCAACGTTGACGATAGACCGTTAAGTACATTGAAGTTCTCAAGAGCAAAAAGAATATCGCTCATGTCAATATTGCTATCTATTGCGAAGGCTGCTATCTCAGTGAATGTGATAGGTGATTGACTAAATCTGTCAAATAGTGTAGGATAGTCAGTTAATAGGATTGCGTTATTGTTAGCGCCGTTGTTGTTATTGTTAGTATTACCTGTAACAGTGTCAACGCCTGTGTCTGTGGCACCACCAGTACCATTGGCACCACCTGTACCACCTCCTGTACTAGAGCCAACAGCCTCATCTAGTATACCATTCAGTCTATTCGTGACATCAATAATCGTCGCTCGATCTACTCTGTCAAGAGGATCAGCTTGCGATGTTAATGCTGATAAATCAATGATCTGCCCAGGCTTAGTAGTGAGATCAGAGAACTTACTAGTAATTGGCGTTGTGTTATTACATACTATCGACATTTAGTTCACTCTTTTTGTTGACAATTGGCAGATTTGTGTTATAATAGAAGTTGCATCTGTTGGTTCTGTATTTATTAATCATCGTCTGATCTCATGATGCTAGTAATACCATGCCACCATCTCTTAGTGACAGCTGGCATCTCGGGCGTGACTACGTTTGTTATCTCTTGGGGCTTGACAACTTTCGCTATCTCTGCTAAACTTATATTAGGTACAGCTCCTGTTGCTTTCTGTATTAACTGTGGTGCTATAGATGCTGTGATAGATGTTGTTGCTAATGCACCTGTTGCGGCTGCTGTACCATTACCGATATTAACTAGCGTTCCATCCATGCTCAATATGCCAGCAGTTCCTATTCCAAGCAGGCCTGTTGAGTGAATGTCAAGTGTTGCTGTAGATTTGATACCTATTGCAGCGACAGCACTAATGCCCATAATACCAGTTGAGTTGATGTTCATTGTAGCTAATGCGTCTAATCTCATAGATGTCTTACTACTGATGTCTATACCTAGATGTCCTACATCAGGAAAGGGTAACGTCTGCTTAGAGATAGCTGGTAACCCGGTGCTATGTATCTTCGTGTATGATACGCTATAGAGATTAGTCTTATATGAGTCAACATGAAAGTCTCCTCCATCTCCTGCTATATTACCCGGCATTAAACACTTGAAGTACATGCCACCAAGTGTTGATAATGCTTTTAGATTCGTCTTAGCCACAAGATTGATATCATCAGCAGTCGCATACATCCCAACACCAGCACCAGAGATATTTACTTTCACCCCCGCATCTAGATTGATGTTACGAGCAGCCCGTACACTAAAGTCTGTACACTCGATATCTAATCGGCCATTCACACTGATCTTACCAGACTTCCCAACTTTCAGTGTATAGTCTTCGTCTATAGTACTATGAGAAGAGCCTCTAACATAGGTTGACTCGATGCCCTGAGTTGTGTTATACTTGTCAGCAAATGCTTTAACAAAGATAGTACCATTCGCATCTATTTGAAAGACTGATCCTGAGCTATGAGAGATCAGAAAGTAATCACTATTCTCTCCATCTTCACCTGATCCTAGTACAATGAAGTTATCCCCATCCTTTGACTTCACAACAGTGTTACTATAGTTGTTCTCTGGCATCATAATAGGTGGTTCGTCAAACGTCTCACCATCGGCTTGTGGTATCGCTGTGTTAGAGAATACTCGTTGTGCAAGAGTCTGACCCTGACTAGCTCCTTCACCCCCTTGATATCTGTGTAAGTCTGGCTTACCGAACTTGCTCACACTCTCTGGAGGTAACATACCATCTTCACCCTCTTGACCAGATCCACTAGGCATCTGCATATGCATACCTGGCAATCTACCCATTATCATAGGCTGCTGTGCTTCTCTTCCGTCTATAAAGAAACCAAACACCCAATCACCAACAGAAGGTATGACTGGCGATACACCATAAGTACCATCTAATACAGTCGCCCATGGTAAGTGTGCAGTAGGAACACTATCAGCATCGATTGCGCTTGATCTAGGAGGATGAATGCCAAATGCTCTCACTCTTACTCTACCACTATTAGTCTTATCATGTGCGTCTTCTACAACACCCACGAAATGTAACATATTATTAAAGCCACTCATCTCTTATCTCCATAGGCATAGTAAGCTAGCCATGATATCGTTATAATGTGCAGTAGTAAGTAGTATACTTCATTAGTACTCAACTCAATCATGCAGCTAGTCCACCCTTAGTAATGGCCAATGTCTGCTTGAATATGTCAGCATCAAACTTACTGGTCATACCCAATACAATATACTTGCCGCTTCTCTCTCTATCAACTTCTTTGGTACCCGCTAATGTATTACTGAACTTATACAACTCGACGTTAATGATCATGCCAGGATACAGCTCATGTCTACCATTGACCTCGATCTGAAACGAATTCTTATTCATATGATAGTCTACTACAGGCTTCGTGGTGTAGTTCTCATAGAAGTGTTGATAAGGCTTCAGCATATTTTGAGTGCCTTCGTTCTGGCCTATCTGAGGAAAGTCAGTCACTAAGACAGTCTCAGGCGCTTCGTCGGGTCCCATATAAGCGTTGACAAACTCGGTCGAGTGTGTTAGCTTCAGTGGATCTGGTGCCTTGTAGTCTTTGTATTCAGTACTGTAATCATACTGGCGTGATATGCGTGTTCGATAGTTGATATCGAGTTCAGTAACGGTACGTCTATATGCACCCTGCTTTATATCGGCCATTGAGTCTACCTTATCACCATACTGGACATCATTGATCGATTGCTGTGCTATGATCTGGCCAAGGCCTGTGTTATCATCTACAGTGTTGTATATAAAAAATAACTGGTTTATTTCTTGCTCGCTTTTACCCTCAAAACCGCCGTATTTATTGATTAGATACTCATGCGTACAGAAGAAATACTTCTCTCTTGTCTCAAAGAATCTATATAAAGATGATTTATTATTAGAGGCGTATGCTCTTCTAGATAAAAACTGCATTGCTGCATCTGCTCTTAGATTAGGTATGACTAGAGTCTGTTCTCCATCTGTTTCTTCTACTTCTAGCTCTTTATCTATCTTATTATCACCAGTAGTGAAGTATTCATCATAGATAGTTTTTGCCATATCACTTATCTTTGTATTGCCAAATGACTTTCTTATCTCTTTAGTATCTGATATAAGCTTTTGATTAGTTGTGAATCTTAATGTATACTTGACCATTCTATCATTAATGCTACTACCAACTTTGATGTTGTCTATTGCGTAGATATAGAAGGTATATGTGACAGTTTTATTATAGAAATCAGTGATTGTTAGTGTTAATATTTCTTCTCCGCGGAGTGGTACGTCTTCTAATAGATTATTACTCTCGCTTAGTATGATATGACCTGAGACGAAAGGACTATCCACACTCTCGCTCATAGCAAGACCTATTACTGTCTTCGTTACATCGATATTATCTGGCTCGTTAGATCGTCTTGATCTATTAGAATCAGGAAATAGTGGACGAATAGTGGCGCTGTCGAGTGTATAAAACCCTGCTGATGCTAACTTACTCGTCATTTAATGTGGCCTCAAGCTTATCTTTGATATAAGGAGCAAGTGATTTGTTAATTAAAACTATCTCTCTATTCTGCTCATTTAATTTAAACTCATATTCATATACTCTTACTGGATAGAACTCAACCCGAGCCTCATTACTAGCATTAAGATAGCTTGCTCTATTAAGAGTGATATCAGGATCAATATGACTCTGATAATATAGAATATTAGCACCGATAGTAGCATTTCTACACCATTCTATTACAGCATCTCCTGTCGTACCAGACTTATCAGCATATTGAACCTTTAAATACTCTTCGAATGCGAATATAGTCTTAGGCCATTGTGTATATGGATCAACAATATCATTAGCTAGTAGTACTAACCAAGCATATGTGGGATCATCATAGTAATAAAATGCTACATCCTCAGGCTTCTCGCCCTCTTCTACTCTGTAGTCCATATATGATAACGCATCAAACTCAACAACACTACTTAATTTAGCCTTTCGGGTGATGTCTAATAGTGTTGTTCCATTAAAGTCTGTTGTCGGAAATGCTGAGAAATACATATTATGCTCCTGGCGTGAATGATACGCCACTAATACCTGTTGGTGTTGTGCCCGCTATTTGAGCTTCTGTGAATCCTTCTGCTGCCAAATCTGCTTTCGACATTACCTTAGTCTCTACTTCGCCAGATGTTAGTACTTTACTCATAGTAACTTCATCGGACGATGCGGCATTACTAACTAATGGCGCTTTACCATCAGGAGTTAATATTTGAGATGGATCAAATACTGGAGTCTCTCCATCAGCTGCCGCGTCAGCAATCTTCTCTGCACGTACTTCTTCTAATAAATCTGCTTCCGAATTATCTTCTGCTGTATGAATATAGGCTTCATTTAATGACATTGTAATACGAATGGCGCTTGGCTTACCGCCCTTGTTGATCGCTATGCCGTTAGGCGTGTAATCAATACTTAATGAAGAGATCATCGATGTCTTAAATCTAAAGTAATATGACTCGTCAATGCCCTGAAAATATGTATCAACCATAGCTGGATATCTCAATATACCCCTATCAAGCACAGTAGCTCCTGTTATAGTGTCACCAAGAGGGCTACCAGTCTTAGGTAATACCATACGCTGAAGTGTACGAATAATCTTCTTTAATTCACGAGATTCTTTCTCACTCTCTGGCGATAATAGCCACTCAAGTGAATGTACCTTAAGATCAACACCACTAAACACTAGAGTAGCGAATGGGTTTATTGCTGTGCCACGACCTACACCAATACCGTTAGAAATATCGGGCGCTACTGAGCCTAGACCTGCGCTTGTGAGGAATAGTGCTGCATCTGTTGCGGTGCTCATTGCTTCGCTCAATTGAGAGGTGTCTCCATTAAAGGCACCGGAAGCGGCAGATGCAAGTCCTTTCGCACCATTTACAGCAGCTCCACCTAGACTTTTGCCAATAGATCCAACAGCGTTTGGGTCGCCTGCTAACTGTGCGGCTGTTGTGCCTAGAATACCTAATTCGTTAGAGCCAACATTAATCTTATAGTTGTCTTGAATCTGCTTTGGTAAAGGAAGAAGTATTTCAGCGAGTGGTGTTGATTGACTACCTTTGTCGCCACCATAGTTATACTCGAAGAATCGCATAAGAGTGCCATGCGCTCCAAGATTGGCAGGAAACTTCATGATACCAGTCGGACCCTTTTGCTCAACTTTACGTTGTGCCATAGCTTGTTGTGGACTCGTTTTAAGTAAACCCTTTGACATCTTCTTTGACCTTTATATATAAATATTGATTGGTTATAGCTATTTATATGATTTGGAGTAATTGTGGCAAAGTATCACCAAGGCAAATTTAATCCCAAGAACCCTCACAAATATAAGGGTGACTACACTAATATCGTATATCGTTCGAGCTGGGAGTTTCATTTCTGCCGATATATCGATGCTCACCCCGGAGTCACAAAGTGGTCGTCGGAAGAGATAATTGTGCCGTATAGATCATGCGTTGACGGTAAGATGCATCGATATTTTCCAGACTTCTATGTTGAAATGACTAATAAGATGGGTAAGAAAGAAAAGCTACTGATAGAGATAAAGCCATACAAAGAGACGGTGCCTCCGACTGTTCAGAATACTAAGAAAAATAAGCCAACCAAGCGGTATTTGAATGAAGTTAAGACTTGGGGCACGAATAGCTCTAAGTGGAATGCCGCAGAAGAATACTGTAAAGATAAGGGGTGGAAGTTTGTAATCATGACTGAGCGTGAGTTAGGTATTAGGTAGTCGTATAAATACAAGATAGAGTAGAATAAAGAGTAAAGTACATGGCTAAGATCAACGAAGACAGCGAATTCACCATACCATTAAAGAATCTACTATCATTGATTCTTGGCACGGGCATTGCTGTGTGGGCTTACTTTGGTATAGAAGAGAGAATTGCATTCCTTGAGAGAGCAGTAGAGATCAACTTCGAAGAGATCGAAGAAAATGATACGTGGATAGATGAGTTCAAACCACCAAAAGAAGTTCAAGATGCCATTGATCGAGTAAGAATACTAGAATTAGATACCATTAGACTAGAAACAAAACTTGAACGAATACTAGAGCGAGAATAGACTATGTACGAGTACAAATGTAAAATAGTAAGAGTAATAGACGGTGATACCGTTGATGTTGACATCGATCTAGGATTTGGTATCTGGTTGTATAAGGAACGTGTACGTATTATGGGCATTGATACACCAGAATCAAGAACTCGTGACAAAGTTGAGAAGAAGTTTGGCTTAGCTGCTAAAGCACGACTGAAGTCTCTACTGGGTAAGAATCCAGTATTGAAGACACAGATCAGTAAGAAAGGCGAAGATATGCGAGGCAAGTTTGGTCGTGTATTAGGAGACTTTGATGTATATTGTGCTAAGACAGATGCATGGCGCCCAGCTACAAAGATATTAGTTGAAGAAGGTCACGCTGTTCCTTACTTCGGTGGCTCTAAAGATGATGTTGATGCACAACATTTAGCCAACAGAGATCGATTAATCGCTGAAGGGATTGTGACACTGTAATGGCTGTACTATTTGATGAAATACTAACTCAGGGTGTTAGATCAGGAAAGATTCCTGCTCAGACAGCTAAGGCTCGTGACTGGTATCGTAAGACTGCTCAAGATTATGGTAAAGTTAGTGAGAAACAGCTCTTCGGAAAGAAGAGTGATAAAGACAGAATGGCTTCTCGTCCTATGATTGGTGGGATGTATATGTATGAGTACATGGCTAAGGGTAGAAAAACTCTTCCATATTACGATAGACTTCCTTTGATATTCCCATTTAAGATGGTAAAGGGTGGATTCTATGGACTCAATATGCACTATTTACCACTACCTCTACGTGCCAAATTAATGGATGCTCTATATGAGACAACTAACAACAAAGCATATGATGAGACGACAAAATTAAAAATTAATTATCAGATATTATCTAAAGCGGCTAAATTTGAACCGTTTAAACCTTGCGTGAAGAGATACCTAACATCACAAGTGCAAAGTAGATTTATGTATGTGTATCCGTCTGAGTGGGATATAGCACTCTTCTTGCCTACAGAGAGATTTGTCGGCGCATCCAAAGCAACTGTGTGGTCACAGTCTAAGAAAAAGATATAGGAAACAGTAATGCCATTTAACATAAGCGATTTTAACTCAAAACTAAGCGAGCATGGGGTAGCTAAGACTAACCTATTCTTTGCTAGAATAACTATGCCTAGATCATTGTTGAATGAATTGAATGAGATACCAATCACCCGTGATCTAGAGTTTTACTGTAAGACTGTGACTTTACCAGAGATGGATATACAAACAAGCGAAGTTCAGCCACAGGCATTTGGACCAATTGTTCGTAGACCACAGTCGATGAGCTTCCCCGTATTACCAGTATCATTTATGGTAGACTCTAACTTCGGTGTCATGAAGCTGTTTCATAGATGGGCGCAATCGATAGTCAATTACGATACGAGCGGTGGTCAGTTTGCAGGAGTAAATAATCAGTTGCCGTTTGAGATGGGATACAAGAGCGATTATTCTGCTACGATGCAGGTTGCCGTATACTCTCAGAACACCCAAGAGGTCGAGTATCTATACGAGTTCTCTGGACTATATCCTATCAACGTAGGCGGTATTGAAACGTCATGGGAAAGCACAGGCGATGTGATGACGTTACCAGTGGGATTCTCATACGATGAACTCAAAGTATCTGGCTCAACCAGAGGTAAAGTGTTATCTGACAGACCAGGCTCATTCACAGGTAATCTATTGGGCTGGTTCTCTAGTATTAACACAACTGTAAGCATGATACAGAGCATTAAACGTCCAACAGGCATACAAGATGCTTTAAACCAAGTAAGTAACATAAACAACATTATAGATTCGTTCTAAGTAATCATTATTATATTATAGGAGAAGTGCCATGAAATTGCCAAAGATTGATTTGCCTCTATTTGAGACAAAGTTGCCATCAACAGACGAGACTGTCAAGTATAGACCATTTACTGTAAAAGAAGAGAAGATTCTGTTGATAGCTCAAGAATCAAAAGATCCCAATCAAATGGTATTGGCAATGAGGCAAATTGCGACAAACTGTTGCCCGGGTTTAGATGTTGACTCCATAGCGATGTTCGATTTGGAGTATATTATGTTGCAAGTCAGAGCTAAGTCGGTCAATAATAAGATTGAATTTATTATCAGTGATCCAGAAACAGGCGGTCCTATTGAAATAGAGTTAGAGGTTGACGATATACACCTAGTCATACCAGAAGGACACACAAAAGAAATCCCAGTAAATGATGATATGTATCTAATGATGCGTTATCCTAGACTTGATGAAGTTTCGCTGTTTCTAAAAGTAGTGGAACATCCCACAGAATCGTTGTTTGATGTAATAGCTTCATGTATAGAATCTGTAGTAGCAGGAGATGAAGTTCAGAGCTTAAAAGATTTCTCTAAGGAAGAGATATCTGATTTCATAGAGTCATTTCCTGGTGCCACTGTTGACGCTCTTCAGCAATTCTTCGATACTATGCCCAAGCTGAGATTTCAGACTGATTATATTAATAGCGCAGGTGAGAGTAAAGAAATCGTACTAGAGGGCACAGACACTTTTTTTCTCTAATGTTGAGTCACACCAGCTTAGGGAATTACTATAAAACAGTCTTCTCGATGGCTCAACATCATAAATATAGTATAGCGGATATAGAAGATTTATTGCCATATGAAAGAGACTTATATGTGGATATGCTAGTCGATTTCATAGAAGATCAGAAAGCTCAACAAAAATAACGGAGTAATAATGTCAGAAGAAAAAGTATTTCACCCAGCCGATACTAACGGTGATGGTAATGTATCTAGTGAAGAAGAAGCAATGTACCTTGAATTTAAACGAAAAGAACTTGAAGATCAAGACGCTATGCGAGATGCGCAGAGAAACATGACCTGGTTTGCACTAGGTGGTTTGTTGCTCTATCCCTTCGCTGTTGTTCTAGCCTCTCTAGCAGGTTTGGATCAAGCTCAAGCTACATTAGGCGATATGGCACCAACATACTTTGTTGCTGTTGCTGGTATCGTTGCGGCGTTCTTTACATCACAAGCAATAAGTTCTAAAAAGAAATAGGTGTAAGTTATGGCCAAAAAACGAAAGCAGCCTAAGCAGAAGCCTGAGCAAAAAGACGCACTCTTAGACAATAATCCTAGGTTTGAGTCTATGTTTGGGTCCCTGGTTAAATCGTTTAACGAGAATCTAGAGTTCATCAGAGCAGAAAGCAAAGAAGATAAGGCGGCCAGACAAGCCAAAGAGAGAGAAGATAGAGCTGATTCTGTGAGCGGAGAAGATTCCAAGGATGATACGGGCGATAGTCTCAGGTCTAAAATGGGTAACGCAGTAAAAGGCGTCAAAGATGGTGCTAGTAAAGGCCTAGGTATGATGAAAAGTATAGGCAGTTTCTTGCTGAAGGGCATGGGAATAGCATTGATTACGCCTATGATCATCAAGTTTATCAGTGGATTTGTCGATGGCGCTCTCACAGCAGTCTTTGGTGAAGAAGCCGCAGATAAATATGGCGGCATGATTAAAGTTGGATCAATATTAGCTGTTATTGGCGGTTTATTATTCGGGCCAATGGCGATTCTTCCATTGTTTTTCGCAGGAATTATGGGATATCTGGGTAAGAAATTAGTAGATGGTTTAGACGGTGAGGGTTTAGCTAGACTTGGCATAGATAAAGGAACTCTTGGCGGTGTAGTAGCCGCTGTTGGGGCTGCCTTAGGACTCTTTGTGCCGTCTCTACTCAAGAAAGCTATCATTGGTACGGGAAAATTAGCACTCAAGATGGTCAAGGGTGGTGGCTCTCTGGCTGCTAAAGCAATTAAGTCGGTCGGCGGTGCTGCCGTGACAGCATTGAAGAAGCCCAAAACCGTGAAAGCAGTTAAACCCGCCGGTAGTACTAAAGCTCCTAAAGCTGCTAAAGTTCCTAAAGGCAAATTGCCTAGCGGTGGTAATGTGGGCGCTGCTGGAAAGGTTAGTAAAGCAGTAAGTAGTAAGTTAGTTAGTGCTAAAGGAATAGCAAATGCGATGAAGCTCGAAGGCAGAATGGGCCAAGTTGCGAAGTATGCGAAGTTCTTTAAGTTTGCTGGGCCTGCAATGGCTATAGTACCCGCCCTAATAGATCCCCTAATGGCTATCTATAGAGGTGAGGATAAAAAAGAAATCACTAAGCAAACCGTAGGAGCATTAGGAACTATTGGTGGGGCAGCACTGGGTGGTCTTGCAGGCACTGCACTAGGAACAGGAATATTCCCAGGAGTTGGATCGGCAATTGGTGGATTTGTCGGCTTGGGACTGGGCGCTTTCATGGGAGAATCGTTAACAGAATCAATTGCTGAGGCAGTTTTATCTGGTAGCGATATCTCGGAAGATGATGCTAAGAAGCTGAATAGTGGCACAAAAAGGCGCAGTGGTAGAGGCGGCTCTAAAGGTGTCAATACGAGAGTGGAAGCTGCGAGCAGTTCAGTGACTCCACCTACTCCAGTCGGCGACAGTGGGGCAGCCTCAATCGCAAGCGATGATTTGGTGGATAGTGAGCCAGTAGAAAAGCCTATTAAGACTGGCGGAAGAAGCGGCAGAAGAAATGCATCTAAAGTTGATGCTATGCAAGAAGGCACACAAGCTGTATTGGCAAACACTAATAACGTGAATGTTGCTAAAGGTGGAGATACTATGAACAACACCAGTGTCGGTGGTAATAGCACCACATATAACATCATAAATGGTGGTGGTAACTCGTTGGCAAATGGTGGACATTTACCAGTTCTAATGGGCTAATCGTCTTTCTTCTTGAATTAAAAAAGGGGAGACTTCAGCTTGTGGCATCCATCTCCCCATAAACTCGTTATATTGAGTTTTGACCCCTCTAGTCTTCAGCTAGACTCTTGAAAAAATCAAGAGAGTCGTCCGTTGACTCTTGAGCGGCGGGTGAAGCTTCAGCAGTAGTAGCTTCTGGAGCTGAACGCTCTTTAAAGCTAGGCTGAAAGTCCATCCCTACATTGCTGTCCTCAGCGGTTTGAGCGGGTGCGTGTGAACCGCCATTAAGTCCTAGAACCTTATTCAATTTAGCTTTCAGTTCATTGTAAGACTTAAAGTTTTTAGGATCAACAATATCTGCTAGGGAGTGCTGTTTCTTCCATGTTGCTTCCATGTCGTCATCTGATAATGCAGTACCACTTGAGTCAGATACAGGAGCAGGGGAAGAGAACTCAGACTTGTCGTAGTTGCGATAGCCTTCTACTTGACGAATCTTAAGTTTAAAGTCAGCGCCTTCCCAAAAGTCGAATGGGTTGATTGGATCTTCATCAGCGAACTGAGGATTCATAGCATCGTTCAGTTTGTCGAAGATTTTCTTACCAAATTTATATAGAAAAACTTGACCTTCATTTGAAGGATTTGATGGGTCAGATACTACGAGTACGTTAGCGACATAGCTCAATCGACGCTTCTGCTTACGTGCAGTCTCTTTGTCTTCATCGTGACCAGAGTTCCATAGCTTAGAGTTATATTCAGAAACTGGATCTTCTTGACCGATAGTTGTTAAAGAGTTCTCGATGTACCAACCACCTGGGCCTTGAAATCCATGATCCCAATAGCGAACGAAAGGCATATCTTCGCCTTCTGGAGCAGGTAAAAAGCGCAAGACAGCATAGCCGTTACCAGCTTTGTCAACTGAAGCTTTCCAATGGTTTTCGTTTCCGTATGATTTTTTCTTACCGTCCATAGAGGACAACTGAGAGTTCAACTTATCGAATGATGAGCTACGATTTTTCTTTAATGATGCGAATGACATAATTTCTTTCCTGTATTGGTTGTGCTAGTATTAGCGATTTATTACGAATGTGTACTTCTTTTCGTCTTGCGTGTATTATACGTTATATACGATGTATTGTCAAGTCTTTCTGACATTTTTATTTATACTTTTCTACGATTAACTTTTTCATCTTATCCCGATCATATGACATAAATGGTGCATAGTTCTTAGCCAGTTTACATATCTCAGGCCAGATGATAGTATCACGAATGCTCTTGTCCCAATATTTAAAGCAATTGGTTAGACCATC
>Ga0208660_1000060_pt1 | contig 36557 bp, 85 predicted proteins | sample DEB08_DNA_13_FD_184527 | JGI IMG/M metagenome (GOLD analysis project Ga0208660, IMG submission 184527) | Aqueous microbial communities from the Delaware River and Bay under freshwater to marine salinity gradient to study organic matter... | ecosystem: Environmental > Aquatic > Marine > Coastal ... | reverse complement strand
ATTTACCTGTACCATATGATACATTAGTTGAAGGGGAGGAAAATGGTATTTACACGAAATTGAAATTAGTAAAAGGGATTACAAAAGAATATAAGAATTTCAATCCTGTATCAATTATATTTGGAATTATGGAACAATATCGAGACCCATCATTTTAAAATAAGAAATAGCATTAAAACCTTCCAATTTATTTAGGGAGGTTTTTTTTTATTTTAATTAGGTTATTAAAAAAAATTGTTGTATCTTTACAGGGCCATAGGTAGTCTTCCAAATATATATTTTAAATATAAGGTAGGTTGGAGTCTACTCTTCCGTTGTTATCTTCTAACACTCGGCCCGTCTTCCATTACAAAGATAAGAAAAATAAATGATACTACCAAATAATTTAACATTTATTTTCAAATAATTCAATTATAATAATTAGGTTATATGGAAATAATATCATATATTTGTATTGAACAAATAAAACATCACTATAATTTTTTTAATTGCATACCGTTGAGTATATGAAAAGTAACGGAATAATTAACTAATAATAATAAAATGGATAACTGGACACAAGAAGAATTAGATGAAATGTTAAAGCAAATAGAATTTAAACTAAGAGATTTAGAAATACAAAAAGCATTTGTTAAACACTTTATGAAAAACCTAAAATAGTTATTTTTTATATACGTTGTTATCTGTCTTTTTTAATTGCACATAATGAACAAGGCTATGCGTAGTTGCGGAATAGATAAATAACTTAATAAATAATAACAATGACGATAAAAGATTTTTATAATGATAAACTAAGGGTTAAAAGAAACAACACTCATTTAACACCAAAAGATATAATGGACTTTGCAGAAGCATACCATACCGAGCAATTACGTATAGGTGGTGTTGTGAGTACGTTAAACCACGAGGATTTAGCAGTAGGTGAACAAGTACGCATAACACAAATAAAACTGGTTGAAATTAACTGCTTTAGAGAAGATGGCGATATTGACGTTGAAGATGCAACAAGTGTTTTTACAGTTGGTATAGATGAAATACAAAAAGTGGTTTAATTACTTACAACGGACGAGTATATGAATAGTGGCGACTAAACGCAAAGATAGATAATGGTACTAACGATGCCGAGCCATTATTTATATACATTGTTAGGCATCTTTTAAAATTATGAACTTAGTAGATGTAATAGTAGTAGAAGTTATTGTTGAACCACATCAAAAAGAAGATGGAAATTGGACAACTACAGTAATAACTGATTGTTGGGGTGCAAAACAAGAAAAAACAATAACTGACGATAAAAGATGGAAAGTAGAAAGATATGAAAAAGGATATACTTGGCAAGAATAATTTTTATTGTGCTTAACGTTGAGTGTATGGTGTCGTTTGAGGCACGAAAATGCATTATACATATTGTTGTGTGTGTAGTGCGGATTATTAACTAATAAAATTAAATTGAAATGTATAAAATTAAAGCAAATAGTCACAACGAATTAGTTGCAATAGGAAAGTTTGGCGAAGAAACAATACATATAGTTCATTGTGGTGAAACGATAGAAGACTTGAAAGATGATGTAGCAACGCCATACATAGTTGCAGAAGAATGTACAAATTTTGCAAGAGTACATTTAGTTACCAATTTTTCCGAAGATGAAGCGTTGCAACAAGTTGATGAATATCTTAGAGAAAAAGAGGATATTAAGGAAACGCATTTAATTGGTGTCTTTGAAGCAGAACTATAGCATTACACACAACGCTAAGTATAACACATCGTTTTAATGTGTTTTATTTGTTGTTATGTTTTAGTTTTAAAAATTTTATACAAATAAAAAAATTATGGAAAAAAAAATTATGGAAAAAATTATTATTGAACACGTTGATTGTGTGGGAATAACACTTGATAAATTCGAATTAACACCATCAAAAAAAGATTTAACAGGTATTAGTAGGGTTTTTATTAGAACACAAGAAGGAAAAATATTGGGGTATTTTAAAGTTTATGAGGATGAAACTATTGAGTTTGTAAATAGGCAAACAAATTCATAAAATTTTTAAAATTAAATATAACGGTTTGTATATGGTTTGTTTGCCTATTTATAAACTTGATTTGGCAAATAAATTATATACGGTGTTATCTATTGGTTTCTGGTCTGCAAATGTTAAAATTAAGCAAATACTTAAAATAATTCTTTTTTTATTAGGTTTGTATTAAGTTTATACTTATATTTGTAGTGTAATAATTAAACAACTAGAAAATATGACAACTTACGATTACAATTACGAAGATAAATTTACAGAAAAACATAATAACAAAGTTGATGCTATGTTTTTTGCTGCAAAATCTAAAGGAAAAAGAAGTTCTTTTGATTTAAGTGTAAATGAAGATTTATCAAATATGCATACTGAAGAAGAAATAAGCGCAATTAATGAATTATTTGGTTGGTAATAATATGAACATCAAACAACTAAAAAAAGAATTACAGCTATCAAATACCAAGATAGCTGTATTCTTCGATTTAAGCCCTATGGCATTTGCAAATAGCACAGCCAAAAAAAGGTATGAGCAAGCCTTATGTAGATTCTACAAGTATGTAAAGGAACACGAACCAGAAGAAACTTGTAGATAACGTTGAGTATATAGTGTGTTTATTATTACTAAGACTAACACACTATTAGTTTGTCTTTCAGGGATTATAACAACTGAAAGTTATGACTATTGGTCATTAGTACGGATTATTAAACTAAAAACAAAACAAAAGGATATTGAAATGGAACGTAAATTTAATAAAAACGATATGGTTGGTTGGAAATCTGATACTGATTTTACCAAAGAAAACAAAAATAAACCTACACAGAAAATAATAGGCTTTCAGAAATGTGTCGATGGTGAGGGGTGGGAATATAGAATATCAAATTACATGGGTTGGCAAATGCAACATGAATTAGAGTTAAGAACTTAATTGCATATAACGCTGGTGTATGAACAGTAGCCGATAGGAAGCACGACATTACGATTACAAATAAATATTATTAACCGAACAATAGCTTAAATTAAGCACCTTAACGGCTATTGTTTATGACACATTGTTAGGGTTCGTTATTATTATGATACAGAATATTTTAGAATGGTTTTTTGACGGAAAAGGGCAAGTTATATTAGGAATGGTGATTATGGGTATTAGTATGCTTTTATTAATATGTGGTGCTTTATTAACATTAAGAGGTATTGGGTTTTTTAATGCACCCTAACGTATTTGTATAACAGTAGTAACGGAAAAATTAACAATAAATAATAATATGAAAACAAAATTAACAAGTGTAGAAATTAACCTTATTCAATATGTTTGTGAATGTATTGCTTATAATGAAAAAATAGATATTAATGAAGATGGTATTAAAATATCTAAAAGAATTAGCCAAATAGCAAGTAATTTACTTATGTCAGAAGATAACCAAGTTGCAGTAGATGAGCTATCTGTTAAAGATATTGGCTCTCAAACATATTTTATAGAACGAATGTAGTTATTACTGTTATACAGTGTTAGCAAATCGTTTTAATGTTTGCTAACTAAGGGATATGAATTATAAAAAATAGTATACGAAATAATAACAAGACCCGTTACAGATGTGATGGGTCTTTTTGTTTATGTATTGTTTAGAATTTGAGTATAGGGTAGGTTGGAGTCTACTCTTCCGTTGTTATCTTCTAACACTCGACCCGTCTTCCACTACAAAGATAAGGATTATATGTTAGACTACCAAATATTATCTTATATTTCTACAATATATTTTAATGCTGTAGCAGCAAGTAGTTGCTTAAGCCGCTGCTGTAGCGGTTTCCCACTGAAAATAGATTTGTTATATTGAATAATTTATTATATATTTGCATTATGTTTAACTAAAACCAAAATATTATGAAATGTTATTATTGTGAAAACGAAGCCACTGTTAAAGATTATAGAACGTGGAATGGACAAACAGGTAAAGAGTTAGTATGTGTAGATTGTTTTAACATTACCAATGATGGCTTATTGAATAGGCAAGCTGAGATTGATAAAGTTAAGGAAGCGATTTTCGAATCTAATCTAGATTATTGGGCTGAAGATTTTCTGGAGACGGGATGGGGAGAAATGTGGGATAACATCAATATTGTTATGGACGAACATAAAGAGAGAATGCTTCAGGAGTTTGAAGATGAGACTGGACAGGAGCCACATGAAGATACTGTTGAGAAGTGGAATGAAGTAATGTTAGATAAGATAAATAAATTAATTAAAAAAACTATATAAAATGACAAAGCCAGAAATTAAAGAATTTTTAAATGAGTATTGTGATAAATCATTTGAACTTGAAATGCCAGACCATATGTGGGAGCTGTTAATGGATAATCATAGAGGTATTGTATGGTATGGCGTTGAGTATGTCATGCCAGAGAGCTGTTCAATGTGGACTGAATTTGAACAAGGGGTTGCAGACCATTTATATGATAATCACGCATTATAGAAAAATGCTAACTTTAGTATGTTGTGGGTACAGGGAATGAGTTGTATCTTTGTACCCATAACAACTTAAATAAATTAAATTATGAGAAAATTAATTGAGAGTATTGAAACAGGATTAGAAGAGTTGCAACAACAGCTAAATGATGAAGTTGCTGAATTTGCAACTGATGCTGAATATGAGAATTGTGATAGCTGCATTTATGATGCACCTAGAGTGGGTGTAATCACAAAACATGATTATTATATTTCGTATGCTGTATTAAGAATTAACAAGGGTGTAGTTACTCTTTGTGGTTTAGGTGATGATTATGGTTTTAAAATAGAACCCACATCAATCAATAGATTGACTGCGGATGAAATAATGGTAATAGCATCTAATATATATTAATTATGAAAGATTTATTAAGAGATGAGTTAGAGTCACAAATACTACAGGATAGTATTAAAGGAGATACAACGGTATTAGCGGAGATATTAAATCAATTACCTGATAAATACATTTATAATTGTTTAGGTGATGCTGAACAGGCTAAGTTTCCTGATTTATTTAGATTTAGCTGTAATAACTGCGGTGGTGGATTTAGTAGAGATGAGATGGTTTTTGGTGATGATGTAGATTTATGTAAAGATTGTTCTTTATAATTTGGTAGTATCGAAATAATATCTTATATTTGCATAGAACAATAATAAAACATTTAATATTATGAGCGCAATTATTTATGGAGCACCAGAATGGGTTAAAGTACCAAATATTTGGGAACTTCCTGACGATGTTGATTATCAGGAATTAGAGGCTAAGTATAAAGCTGACATTGCTGATATTTTAATCAAAGGTAATTTACCAAGAAATAAATACATTGGTAAGATTATTAAATTCCCAGTAGCTGATGGTTATGCGGAATACATGGTAAAAAATATGAAACCATTACATTTGGTACATTTACCAATAATGGATTGTTATCAATCAGCTAATGTTGATTTAATGACAGCTGAAAGGGTTATTGAATTAATTGAGTCAAATGAACGTTTTGAATCATTTTTGGAACGTAATCGTAAAAATAAAGAGATATAGTTATGAGTTATACAATTGAAGAATTAAAAGGGTTATGTACTAAGAATCCTGAATTAATTAAATTTATTGATAATGCTGTCACTAAATTTAATAAGGAGTGTATTGAGATAAACGCCTATAAAAATTACGGTTGGAAGTGGGATGTTGAGTTTGATATGTACGATAGAGATTTAGCGATGAGTAAATATTGTTGTACTATCTGTAATGAGGATTTCATTGATGATGAAAATGACGGATGGGAATCCCCTGCATTAAACACAGATTTTTTAGAATACGTTGGTTCTAATTATTGGGGTAAAATTTTATTAGACAATGGTGATATATTACTTTTAATTGATGAACCGTTATTTTCTTACTTTCAAGTATTTTCATTAGATAATTTAGATGATGGTAGGGTTGACTTATCTGGTTTCTGGGAGCATATTAAATTTAATTGAGTTATAATTAGGTAGAGTGGAAATAATATCTTATATTTGCATAGACATAATCGTTAAAACTTCATAACTATGGAATTATCAATATCAACTTCGCAACAAGAAACATATAACAACAATAACCGTTATAAAGGCACTTACTTACATGGTCAATTAGAAAGTGATATGGAGTATGACATATTTAGTTTTGACCAAGAAACCAAGTTTGAAACTGGGGTACACCAAGTAATAGTTAATGGTGTAGATTGTTTCTTTATTCTTTGGGAGGATGGATTATTTGTTGATGAGTTTAGAGGGTATTTGATATACCAAGATGATAAAGATTTATTATTTTGTCTTAAAGCATTCCTAGATAAAAAGGAATTTGTTTAATGTGAAATAATTAATATTTTGTTTGGTAGATTGGAAATAATATCTTATATTTGCATAGAACATTAAATCTTAATCATTATGGCACGAAAAAAAGTTTACATTGTAAAATCAGGAAGTCTTCACAAAACTACACAACAATTTTGGTTAACACCAACTTACTTTAGTAGTAAGAAAGTAGCTCTTTTAGAGGCAAAACAAGTCTTAGATATTAACAGGGCTAAAGAAATTTTGGAGCATGATGAGTATATTAAGCATGACCCAAATGTTATTTCAATGACTGACTATGTTGGTGAGGAAGGGAAATACAAAGCTAGGGTGATAGTTGAATGGGCTTGGTTGAATCAATATTAACATAACTTTTAAAAAGTATAATTGAGCTAAAAGGGAACTATGAAAATAGTTCCTTTTTTATTTGGTAGTATCAGATATATTTTGTATCTTTGACTAATGTTTAATTAAAACCAAAACCACAATGAATACAAAAAATCTAAGCGATATGCGAGGTAGTAACTTTGTTAGTATGTACCTAATATTAATGTATGAAGATTCAGATGTAACGTCTGGTGAATTCATTCATACTGAACGAGTACATGGTAGAGTTAAATCTGACGGTGAAGTAATAATTCTAACTAAACAGGATGTTATCCACGGTTTTCAATCATTCTTAAATTGGGATGAAAGCCCTGAAACATTTGATGTTTATAAACTTGGTAACTACTGGTACACAACACAACATTTATTTGATGATTATGTTGAGTATAAAGGTGTTCATTATCCAGTTAAGACGGTTAACGTTCTTATTGATGAACATAATGATGATTGGGAACATACATATCAAATAGCACCTGAATGTTTAATTGATGCAATGCAAGAAGACGGAACTGACGGATATTTGAGTGATGATGAAGATTCAGAAGGATATAACGTAGATATTTCAATCTATCATTATATTGAAGACCAGTACTGGGATTTACCTTTAGAGGTGATATGCAAAGAGCATTTAGATTTACCAATGACATTTTTAGATGATATAGGTGGATAGAATAAAGAACAATTTGACAGAGCGACCTGTTAATTCACTGGTAAGGGTAACTATGAAAATAGTTACCTTTTTTTTTGGTGGTTACATTTTTTTTTCTTATCTTTACAGTGTTAGCCTGACATACACATCGGAAGAGTAGACTCCACGGTACTTGTATTTTTCCTAGGGTATAATAAATTAAAATATTATCTTATATATTTGGTAGATTGGAAATAATGTCTTATATTTGTATTGAACAAAAATAGATACATTATGAAATCGAACGCAAGAAAAGCATTTAACGAGTTAAAAAAATTGGGCTGTCCTGTAGAGGATTACTGGTACGATGATTCAAGGGGTCATTTCTGGATTAACGGTGAGCATGAGGATGCTGGTGAGTGGTTGGATTACTGGTCAATGGAGTTAATGATGGGTTCCGACCAGTTGAATGATATTTTAAATTCCAATGGTTTATATTGGGAATGGGAGAATTCTGCTGTAGGATGCGTGCACGACCTTTAAAATAAATTGAAAATATAAGATAATATATTTGGTATAGTCGAAATATTATCTTATATTTGTACCAGATAATAATAATAAAAACAAATAAAATTATGGAACAAGTATTAAATTTACCAGAAGGGATTACAGTTAAACCATTATCTTTAAGAGAGCAAAAAGCCCTTAGAGGTTTAAACAAGAGAGGTTTAACGCCACAGGAGAATCGTGAAGCTAAAGAGATGAAGAAAAAAACCAAAGATTTTGCAGTAGAATTTGGTTTAGACTGGGGCGTTTTAAAAACCCCTGCATTTATTAACCTTAAAGGTGACTGGATTCAAACCAAAGATTACGCATTGGTACATACAAAAACTAATGATGTTTTAAACAGCGTAAAGGAAGGATATAGAGTATCCCAGAATCTTCACATTATTAGATTAATGTTTATGGGTATTAAAGGTTTTGGTGATAAGATTAGACCAGTTATGGCTGGCTCATTAAACGGTGGACGGAGAGTATATATTCAATTGGAAATAATTGGGGATGCTTTTATCGGTAATGATACGGTTAAACGTTATGTTACCATAGTAGATAGTAATGACGGTTCATCTTCATTATCAGTTGGTATTGGTGATAAGACAATGAGCTGTTCAAACCAGTTCTTTTATTTTTCTAAGAATGGGGATGTTAAATTTAGACACTCAGCAAGTATGGCTGAAAAAATGAAAACGATTCCGTCACTTATCACATTTGCTTTATCTCAATCAATGAGAATGGTTGAACTGTATAAAGAATTCCAATCAACGCCAATAACTCGTGAGTTAGCGCATGACATGGTAAGAAGTCAATTAGGGTATAACCTTAACAGCAAAACTGAAGATTTGAATGAATTATCACTTAGAAGTCTTAGAAACATGAATACATTATATGAAAATATATATGGTGAGATGGATGGTGATTTAAAGAATGGTAATGAACCTAAAGGTGAAAACTTATGGGGATTATTATCTGGTGTTACTAGATGGACTACACATGATAAACAAGCACCTAAACGTGATAATGGTAGACTTGAAAGTATTATGATAGGTACTAATTATAGAAGTAATACCAAAGCGTTAGACTTTGTGTTAAAACAAACTGGAAGGGATTTTGCTAAAATGTAAAATCCTGTAACATAGAAAACAAAACCGCTGGAGAAATCTGGTGGTTTTTTTTATTATATACCCTAGGAAAAACCCACGTAGGGTGGAGTCTACTCTTCCCACCAATAGGTGCGCCCGTCTTCCACTACAAAGATAAGAAAAATAAATGATACTACCAAATAAAAAACCTGGTAATAAATTAGTTTATTCCAGTATATTATAGTATCTTTGACTAATGTTTAATTAAAACCACAATACAATGACCGAAATTGAAAAAGTACAAAAAAAACTGGACTGGTATAAAGTTGATGCGGATACTGGGGTAATTCAATATCCATATAGTGAGGGTGACAACTACTGGGCGATAGAGATAATGGATGAGAATGCTGAATATGAAGATAATGTAGGATTCTTTCAATATGGGGCAATAGCAATTCAAAGTTGTTGGGATGACCAGAGTGAAGAATTATATGAAGTTAATCCAGAATATTTAGCTGATGAGGATAGATATTTTGATTCACTAGAAGAAGTATTAAAACATCTTAAATATGATTATGATTTTGTTAAAGTATCCTGTTTTGACAGCGAGATGCCAGATATTAAAACTGGTGATTATTTTGTGTGTGAGGATTTAGAGGATGGTAAATTTCAAAAATCATATTAAGATGAAATATAAAACATATATAACAGAAGATGGGCATACAAATGCTGATTGCCCAATATGTGAAGGGTCGGAACATATAGATGAGTTAGAAGAATTTAACAAATGTCAACTATGTCAGATGGAAGGTCGACCTCATTATATAAGAGTATTTCAAATGGGGTTTGATATTGCAGAACGTGAGAATATCCCTGATTCTGAAGTTAAAGGGTTATGGCTTGAGATTGAGGATTTGATAAATAACTACAAATATAAAAATACTAAAGGTGAAAATTCTTACTTCAAATCGGTGGGGTGTATTGATACAGAAGATATGAGTCATGCTTATGGTAAAAAATATTTAAAAAATTTAAATAAAACAGAAGGATAATTTGGTAGTTACCAGGGAATTGTTTATCTTTGAAGTATGGAAGACGAAATAGATTTATTTGAGCAATACGAAACATTGCCACAGCCAGTACAAGACATTTTAACTGAATCATTTGATGCAAATTATGAGGAATGTGAAAAAATGTTAAAAAAATTAGAACCATTGGGTTATACCTTTGAATATGGTTTAGACGCTTCACCGTATAATTTACAATTAATTAAATAATCAACTATATTATGATACACAAATATAATAATTTTATAACGAAGTTTAATAATGAAAGTGGGTTACTTGAAATCACTTGCAATCTTAATGGTCAGACACTTGAACGGGAATATGATTTATCACCGAATATCAATTCGGTTTCACTAGAAGGTAAATATATAGAATTTGATTATCATTTAGGTTTTTATCAATTAAAGTTTGAAGGTAAATCAGGGATTGTAATTGATTTATTTGATTTAGACGGTGAACATAGTGATGTTATAGGATATTGGGATTTTTATGACGATTTACACCCAATGTTTAAAAATTAATTTGGTAGTATGGAAATAATACCTTATATTTGTATATAAAAAATAAAATAATAAGATTATGTATGTAGTATTTAGAATTTTAATTCAAGATGGTGAACGCCAAAGATTTGAATTTCGTCCAAGAGAAATTGAAGATGATTTAACTGATGAACAAATTGATGTTATTGGTAATGAAATTATCACAGAGGAATATTCAACTAATGAGTTATTTGATGGGTTCTTTTGGGATGACTTTGGACAAATTGCAGGTAGTAATGATGGGTATGATGTGATTCCTAATAAGAAATCGTTTGATTTAATTAGTTCAATTATAATCTGTTAAAAGTTGTGAGTACTAATTAAAAGTTGTATATTTGAATAACGGTGAAAGCTTTACGTTACTAAGATTAAATTCTAAACTAGACGTTAGTAACCGTTTTTAACTAAAATATTGTGGGTAACGTGCTTAGTATATGGTTTGTATTAGGTTTTGGTATGTTAATTTTAAAAAAATGTAGTTATTATTTTTACACGATGTTGTAAAATCGTTTTAATGTTTTACAACGGTTAAGTATATGAGTAGTAAGGGTCATACAGGCTTTGGACACGGTTGCAAACGTATAAATAAGAGCCAATTAGATTGCTTGGAGCATAACGACCTTATTACTTATATTTATTGTTGTATGTCTTTTTTAATTGCATACAACGGTCTTGTATAAGATTAGTTACGTGAAATAAGCACAAACCAAAATAAATAGACAATGAAAAAGCCAAAAAATTTAACTCTAAAAAACTACTGGGAAGCAAACAGTTCTTGTGAAAGACAAGAGATTGTAGAAAAGACCTTTAAATACCTAAATTTTTTAGAGCAAAAAGTTAATAAATTAACCAACACCAAGTAATTAATTTTATACGGTGTTAGCAAATGTAATTTACGGATGAATTTACCTTACGTTCTCGCTCACTTCATAGGCGACTTTCTGCTACAAAATGACTGGCAAGCAGTTGGTAAGAAGAAAAGTAGTTTAATATGCACTATACACGTTTTGCTTTATATGACACCCTTTTTATTGACTGAATTAAGTTGGTTGCAATTAGCTTTGATAGCTGTACAACATTGGCTACAAGACAGAAGCTCTTTTGTGGGATGGTGGTGTAAAACGATGGGTTCGTTTCAAACTGAATTAAAGCAAAACACTTTACCTTGGGGTCATTTTGTAGTAGACCAAGTAATGCACTTCATTTGGATGTGGATAGTAGTAAATTATTTTTGCTAACGGTTTGGCTATGAAGCGTTGAGGAACGAAATGAATTATAGGTGTTGTTAGCATTAGTTATAGATTTAAAATACACAAAATGAAAAAGATGTTAAACATATTAAAATGGACTGTAATTATAATTTTAATAGTATTAGCATCTATTAGAATAGCATTTGTTGAATCGAGAAAAGATGACCATTTACGAACTTGTAAAGAAACATATAAGATAAGGGTTAAGACTTTATTTAGTTGGTATGACACAAAGACTTGCAGACACTATAATTAATGCTAACGGTCTTGTATAAGATTAGTTACGTGAAATAAGCACAAACCAAAATAAATAGACAATGAAAAAGCCAAAAAATTTAACTCTAAAAAACTACTGGGAAGCAAACAGTTCTTGTGAAAGACAAGAGATTGTAGAAAAGACCTTTAAATACCTAAATTTTTTAGAGCAAAAAGTTAATAAATTAACCAACACCAAGTAATTAATTTTATACGGTGTTAGCAAATGTAATTTACGGATGAATTTACCTTACGTTCTCGCTCACTTCATAGGCGACTTTCTGCTACAAAATGACTGGCAAGCAGTTGGTAAGAAGAAAAGTAGTTTAATATGCACTATACACGTTTTGCTTTATATGACACCCTTTTTATTGACTGAATTAAGTTGGTTGCAATTAGCTTTGATAGCTGTACAACATTGGCTACAAGACAGAAGCTCTTTTGTGGGATGGTGGTGTAAAACGATGGGTTCGTTTCAAACTGAATTAAAGCAAAACACTTTACCTTGGGGTCATTTTGTAGTAGACCAAGTAATGCACTTCATTTGGATGTGGATAGTAGTAAATTATTTTTGCTAACGGTTTGGCTATGAAGCGTTGAGGAACGAAATGAATTATAGGTGTTGTTAGCATTAGTTATAGATTTAAAATACACAAAATGAAAAAGATGTTAAACATATTAAAATGGACTGTAATTATAATTTTAATAGTATTAGCATCTATTAGAATAGCATTTGTTGAATCGAGAAAAGATGACCATTTACGAACTTGTAAAGAAACATATAAGATAAGGGTTAAGACTTTATTTAGTTGGTATGACACAAAGACTTGCAGACACTATAATTAATGCTAACGATTGGGTGTATGAGAAGGTTTGCTTTGATGAACTTTCAAATTACCACAAATGCTGATGCAAACTTTCTTATACACCTTGTTATGTGTAGGTGTGTTTAATTAAGGTAGAATGTTTAATCGGAGAACTGAACAAAAATTTTAAAAGAAAAAGAAGGGTGATTTTTTTAAATTTTAATATTTATATATAAAAGAAAACAATGAAAGATTTGAAACAATTTATTAAAACAACGATACGTGAGTTTTTGAATGAAAATATTCAAAATACAGAGGAATTAATTCAACAAATAAAAAAATCACTAATAATGGAAACATTAGTAGATGAAGATGAATTCAATGAATTATACAATGGTGATTGGGATTTAGCGTGGGAAAAATTTGTCGATAATCAAGAAAATGGAGATTGTCAAGGAATTGTTTCTGGAATTATTTACAATTTCAAAAATGTAAAAAAAGTATTTGGTGAAATAGAAGTAGATGAACCTTATGTTGATGAATATGGTGATGAACAAACATTAATGACACATCATTGGATTACGATTAATGGTAAAATATATGACTTTTCAAAAGGAACATTATCTGATTACATAAATTGGGATGATATGTATGATGTGAATACTGATGGTGATGAATGGAGATATAATTAAAAAGTGTGTGGTTTTTTCTTTTAAAATTTTCAACCGAAATGTTAATTAGAATGATGAACGGAACACTTACACATAACTAGGGGATATGAACACTTTAACTAAAATAATAATTTTAACTAAAATAATAAACCAATGGGACAAGCAGCAAAAGGTTGGTATAGTGATAAACAAATAATCGAACATACATTTTAATTATGAAATACTGGAAATATTCATTAACCACAAATACGGTTTGGACATCATTTGATTATGGTGAGGTAATTGCTAATACATATGAAGAGGCTCTTGTTTTAGCCGAAGCTAAACTTAAATCTCATTTAGACGCAGCCAACGCAGCTCTAGAAGCTAATCCCGAAACAAAGGGTATGGATATTGGAATGTATTTTGATAATATAACAGTTGAGTTGAATAAACAAAAAAGTAAACGTTATGACATGGCAATGGACATTGGGTTTGTTGTATATTCAGATAATGAGCAGCCAAATGATGATGAAATATTAGCTGGTTTAAAACGAAGAATTAAAATGCTGGAGGAAAACCCCAGCGAAATAAAAGAAGCAGTTGGTGCATACGATATTGTAGACACCTATGAAGAGTAAAAAGTCTGGCATACTGCCAGCGACTAGATAATAAGGGGCAACATATGTTTGGGGGAAACTCTTATTATCTAGTTTAACATAGGGTTTATAGGTTGTATTACCTTTAAGCCCAGCATATATCCATGACAGCTGGCCGCCTCATGATATCTTTTAGGCCAATTTTAGTTAAACATTTAGAGGTCTGGTGGTTCGGACCTCTTTTTTTATGCCCTAAAGTTTGGTATATCCCTAGAAATGTTGTATATTTGATTAACTAAATTAAAAATCTAATGAAAAAGTTATTTATTCTACTATTAATATTATCATTTCAACTATCTTCAGGGCAAACAACAGCTGAATTATCAGTTTATATTAGTGCTGCACCTGATTTAAACAGTCAAAAGGCTAAAATACAAACTAATTTTCATTATCTAAGCGGTTATTCAAATTTAGGTTTAATTGTGGAAAAGTTTAAACTAGAAAATATTGACGCTACTCAAGTAGGGGTTGAATTTGGATATACTTTCACTAATTTTGTTATACCTATTGAGATGAGTCCTATGATTGGTTATGGCTGGTTTAGTTATGAAAAGAGAGCTGGTAGGCGATTTGTATTTGGGTATGATTTCGCATATATTATAAATCGTTCAATGAAAATTCATGCATTAATTAATTTATCAGAAAATAACTGGACGGTTATAAATGAAGAAATTGATTTTGGGGTTGCTATTGGTAAAAATTATGGAAAAAGATATAATCTATCTAAAGTTTTATTAATCGGTATATCATTTAATTTATAAATATTTGGTAGTGTCGAAATAATATCTTATATTTGTATTGAACAAAAACAATAATTATGAAAGCATACTCCAAACAAGGTAAACAAGTAATAAAAGAGTTAGATATCATTGGAAAATGGGCTAATAGCTGTGTCACCATAGAACAATTAAATGGTGTAGAGAGATTATTTCATAGAAAAATTCAATATAAATCATATCAATTCCCAACTAGTGATAGCCGACCTTGTTATATGGAGTTAGGTAAAGTTCAAGGAATTCTTTTAACGTTAAGAAATAAATTATAATCCTGAAAACCTTAGGTTATAATAATTAAATTTATTATATTTGAGTTATGAAAGAACTACAACTAACGGTAAGAATATCAATGCAAGGTGAATATATTGAAACTGAAAAATACCACATATCAATACCTGAAGATACCTCAGAAGATAAAGAAATGGAAACGATGATGACGGAGCTGTATCCATTGGTCAAAGATGAATATGGTGACAGTGATGAGTGGGAAGGTGGAGATATAACTTGGGATTTAGACACTTGGGAAACTATTTAACATATTAACTAAATTTATATATTATGAGAATTTTATTTACTATTACGTTACTATTATTTACAACAGGTATGACAGCTGAGGTCAATATTACTGAAATCAGGGATGTCCTCAAACATGTTGAAACCAATCATAATTCAGAGGCACTGGGTGACTATAATGAAAATGGGGTTCCAACTTCTTATGGTATACTACAAATAAGTAAGGCTGCTGTCGATGACGTTAACAGGCGTTATAAAACAACTTATAAACACCAAGATGCATTTAATATTGTTTGTTCTGAAGAAATATTTAAATTGTATATTGAAATGTGGTCTGAAAGATTAGAAAGAGTCGAAGGTCGTAAAATAACTGATGAAGATGTTGTTAGGATATGGAATGGTGGACCAAATGGATATAAAAGAAAATCAACATTACCTTATCACCAAAAGTATAAATATTATCATCACCTTTGGATAAATAATAATGGTCTCTAATAGTCGAATATGCAAGGTTGGGAATCAAATGGGTTTAGTTACTAAATCCTACACCCACACCATGGATGTTTTTCTCTTCAAAAAAAGACGGATTATGTATGGCGTACATAAAAAGTACGTTAAACTATTACCTGTAGAGAAGCGCAAGAATGATAGAGCACAACTAACTTTAGATTTATAAAATATTAATAACTAAAATAAAATTTATGTATAGACCACAAACAGCCGCAGAAATTAATTTATTTAGAATTGAACGAACGCTTAAGAAGCTTGAGCGTGGTGAAATAACCGTGAGTGATTGTAAATTGAATACTAGATTCGATAGGTTATTAAAAGTTAATAAAGCGATGCATATTGAATTGTATGCAAAGTATGTTGAGATTATTAGAAGTAAATCAATGTTAAGCTTATACTAGTACACAATTGTGTTAATGGAGAAAGCCCGCTATAACAGCGGGCTTTTTTTATGATTAACTTTAAAGTTAATATTAGTTTAATCAATTAATGACCCTAAGTTTGTGTTTTTAATGACACCACCTTGAGATTTAATTCTTTTGATTGCAATTTTAAGTACAGTAACACCACTATCCATCTTCAATAGTTTAGTAATGCTATTACCTTTCCAAGTTACTTCTCTAGTGCTACCATCTTTGGCTGTATAAACAATTGCTTTCTTATAATCTTTTAAGTTTAACCAATCTTCAAGTAATAAATCAATTTTGAACTCTAAGTTCATTGGTAGGTCATGATTATTATATTTTACTGATGGTAATGATTCACAATAATTTTCAGCCTCTTTTAATATAGGTCTAAGAGATGGGTCATACGTATTGTAATTAGTACAGCCACCATGACCATCATTCTTAACGTAAGCTATTTTCTTACCGTTAATCCATAAATCAGCTGTGAACGCATTAGTTTCTTCAGACATTTGTTCACTGAAATAAATTTTCTTTAATTGAATTTTCATAATATATTGATTTTAGTTATTAAACATATGCAAATATAAGATAATATTTCTATATAACCTAATTATTTTCACACAATTAATTTAATGCTGTGATGTTCATTTAACTTACTTAGTCCCAATTAGCATTTTAAGTAGGGTACATTGACGTTTATTATTAATTAGCACACTTACATCAGGATACACCAATTAAAGCTACTAGCAATGAGATTACGGTTCATTATAAACCATAAAATCCCCATGACGTATATCATGAGGATTTTAATAGGTTTGGTTGCTAAGATAATATCAACTATTTAATGAGGCAAAAAGAATAATAAAGCTTTGAGTATCCCTTCTATCCACAACTTGAGACCTACAATACATAGTATTGCTCATGGCTACTGTTGCTCAGTGGTCCTGGAATAAATTTACTCCACCATTCCAGATTTTATTGGTAGATACTTTATTATATTACAAAGATACTAATAATATTTGTAATAAACAAATACTATTAATATCTTTTAATGTATGTACACATCTGTGTTATGCTGTGTCTGGGTTGAACACTGTGCCTGTGGGTGCATAATTAATTGGGACAAATGTTTCATGACTTTCCAATACCCAGTCAGCAACACCATGCCTCTTCAAATAATCCTTCATAATATGTATATGTTCAGGCTTTACTCTCATTGCATCTGACATACTAGTAGTAATATCATAATCATACTTACCTAAAATACAATGTACCTTCTCACCTCGTTTTGGTGATAATCCTTCTATCCAAATATAATAATACTTTGCCATTACCAGTAGCTATTTGTGAATTCAACTTTAGTCTTAATCCAATCTAGAATTTGACCACTATGATAGGACGTTGTAAGGTCGTTTAAGAAGTTATCTATTTCACGCCTAATTCTATCATCAGTACCAATAGTTTCAAGTCTAGTCCATTCCTTAGCATTAGCTTGATTTGAACCACGTCTTGAGCCTTGAGAAAAATCCCAATCTTTACCAATGACGGTAACTTTAGTACCTGAAGCTATAACGGTGATAATACCGCCTCTACAAACTTCACCTAATTTCCATGTTTTTGTTGCCATTATGTTTTGATTTTATGTTCAATACAAATATAAGACTTTATTTCGTAATAACCTAATTTAATAGGTCTTCATATAAATCTATTTCACCAGATTCAACTTTAGTCCAGAAGTTTAATGAATTCTTATAAGTACCTTTAGTACCAGCTTGAAGCCAGTCTCTTGACGGTAAACTATTATTATAATAGTCAAATGTGCGTTTCTTAGGTAACATACATTCACCAGACCTTAAAGCCTCCATAGCTCTACGACCTGCACTACCTTCAAATTTCCAGATTGAACCGTCATTGATTCCGTCCTGAAGACTTTTTAAATCGTGTACAGCCTGTAATCTTTTAATGTTGTGGTAATTCATGATATTTTGATTTTATGTTCAATACAAATATAAGACAATATTTCGAGACTACCAAATTAATGGGTAGCTCTAGGTAAACTACCCTCATGATATAATTCAGTTAATACGGTTAATATATGCTTTGCATAATCAGTAAATAAAATACCATAACCCCATACAAAATGTTCAACATCTTGAAATGACCATACTTTAATACCTGAAGCATCAAACAACCATTTTAAGGCTGTTTTTTCATCTTCAGCACCTAACTTAATAGTATCCTGAATTAATGTCTTAAACTCTTCAATACGGATTTCCTCAACACGCTTCTCTTCTACCCCATTCTCTTTTATAACAAGAGATAACTCATCCATCTCCTGATTAATCTCTTCAAGAGTCAAATTATCTCTATACGTTCTACATCTAAAACCATACGCATCTTTATGCATATCACTTAACATTGCATAAGCTTCTGCTATTTCTGCGTTTACTGGGTTATTCATGAATTCATTAGTCATAATAGTGATGTTTTATTTGTTCTCTACAAATATAAGATATTATTTCCAATCTACCAAACAAAATATTAATTATTTCACATTAAAAAAAAAACATAAAAAAAATAAAAGTAGGTCGGAGTCTACTCTTCCGTCAGTGATGTTCTGCTCGGCCCGTCATCCACTACAAAGATAAGAAAAATAAATGAACCCACCTAATTAAAGATGGGTTATTTTTAAATTAATTATCTAGGGAAATGCTTATCCTTTAAAGCTACCAATTGACTAAGGACAGCTACTTTATTACCTTTAACTCCAAAGTAGTTCTTAACGTCTGTAATCTTCCAAAATCTGTGTGGTTTCATTCCAATTTGGTACAACTTCATATCTCTAATTGATACTACTAAATTGTAAAATCCTTTGCTTGAGTTCGCACCGTTGATGTTCATTCCTTGCGCTAAATCTGATTCGAATTGTGTCATAATAGTGATGTTTTATTTGTTCTCTACAAATATAAGATATTATTTCGACACTACCTAATTTAATCTAACATTTCTTTTATGTCACTATCATCTAAGTTGATAAGGTGTGGATTTCTTTCTACTAACATTTTAGCAATGGTTTCTCTAATGATATCTTGAACATCCATTTCTTCCGTATCATCAGTATCCGTACAATTTTTAATAAAACCGTTAGATACCATTTCCTCAACAGCATTGATTGCAATGTCTGCTATGTCGTCATTATTTAATTTGTGGTACATAGTGTTAGTGTTTTAGTGAGTTACAAATATAAGACTTTATTATTTACTGTGCAAGAATTTTAACATTTAATTTTAAAAAAAAATATAAGGTAGGTTGGAGTCTACTCTTCCGTCAATGTGTATACTGCTCGGCCCGTCTTCCATTACAAAGATAAGAAAAATAAATGAACCCACCTAATTAAAGATGGGTTATTTTTATATTATTTTATTCTTTAATTCTTTGTAAATAATATCACGCTTTTCTTTTTGTTTTTTAAGTACAATTAATTCCTTTTTTATATCATCGTTAATCCCATTAATCATAAAATCCCAATCTGTGGTACCATTAGCTTTATCTTCGTAATATAATTTAGTTTCCACTCTATTCTTTAATAATAATAAACTTTTGTACTCTTCTGATGAAATGGTATAAGTTTCTTTTGTTTTCATATTATTTAATTTTAATTAAAATTATTCTTGACAATCTGGGCATGGCATTTTTCCGTCATCTGAATATCTATCTCCATTTTCGTAGTCTATAATTCTCATTTCGTCATTACACCTAGTACATGGTTGACAATCGTTTTGTTTTTTATTATACCATTCTATAAATTGTAATACTGCATTGTAAGTACATAACAATTTTCCGTTACTTGACATTGATGTTATTTCATCTAAATCTTCTTCCCAATCGTTTTGAATTACACAGTATTCACCCATTCCGATGGTAACGCCATAACCTAACTTTTCAATCTTATCAATTACGGGCATTAGCCAAATCCATGAGGTATTATATTCTAACTCTTCACCAATATTATAACCATTTTCGTAATATTGCTGAGATTTACTAAACCTATGAATTTCAATACCCATAAATTCAGATATACACTCGTTTGTTTCGATTACTGTTTTCATAATAATAATGTTTTTGTTCTCTACAAATATAAGATAATATTTTAACCCCACCAAATAAATGATGGGGTATTTTTAATTTTAATGTTTCATTATATAAATATCTTTTTTAATATTGGTTTTTGAACCGTTACAAAGCCCACAAGCTATGCAAGTAAGGTTTTTACTAGACTCTTTACTTGCAGGGCAATTAACAGCATTAGTGACTGTTAAATTAAGCTCTTTTGATGCAACAAAAAATGAACGAAAACCCTTGGCTCTAGAATCAATTCTTTCAGCATCAGTATGCGTTGAAGCCATAAAGAATTTATTATATTCATTATACTTTGGTTTATTCCATTGGTGGGTATACCCTGTAGTTTTCTTGCTTAAGGATGATAAAACACCTGTAACATATAAAGATAGTAAAATTGGCTCCCCATAAGCTCCAAAACGTACTAAATCAATCGAATGTGTGTTTTTAACATTATTTATAAAAAACATAAATTCTGATTGGCTAAATTCTTTAATAGAATCAATTTTTTTATTCAAACTTCTAATCATAGATTTTAAGCCCATTAATTGCATACCTTTATGAGTATAGCACCCACCACTTTTACCATTATTTTTATTATAAGATAATGGACAATCTAAACAACTTTTACTATCTTGTGTGATATCATTGTTTCTTATTTGTTCAATTGAAAAATGATACGTTTGTAAGATATAACCAATACCTATCTTTGAATTTTGTGATATCTTAGCATTTAAAACATGAATAGTGTTTCCTGTTTTATAAACGTATTTTAAGTTTTTCATGATAATGATGTTTTATTTGTTATTGTTCAATGCAAATATAAGATATCATTTCGAGATAATCTAATTTATTTTCAATTATTTTCAATTATTTTATTATGTAGGTAGTAACTCACAAATTTAGATATAAGGTAGGTTGGAGTCTACTCTTCCGATTGGTACATCAGGCTAACAAGACAAATTTACAACAAAAAAATAACCCCACCTAATTAAAGATGAGGTTTTATTAGTTATAAATCCATTACTCCAAAATCAATTGTGATTCTTGACTTGTCAATCCCAGCATCAACCATAATGCTTTTAAGTACACCATAGACAAATGTGCAAGTGCTTGACCCTTGTGCTGGTTGTAATACAACTTGCTGACCGTCTAATAATAAGTTGAAGCCCATAATACAAGAACCCTTGTCTCCGTATTGTTTAGTGATTGCTCTTGAAATTGCTTGTAAGTTTAAATTTGCTACTGACATAATATGTGTTTTATTGTTCTCTACAAATATAAGATTATATTTCGATATACACAACTATTTAACACTTTCTTTTAGGTAAAATACCTACTCTTTTTTCAATCTCTATAAACATACCATCTTCAGCATCTTTAATCGTATCATAATCAACATCGATATGTGATACCTCATCAGTATAATCATCATTAATTGAATTGAATGACCATTTCCAAGTTTTGAATACTCTACTCCAATAAATTATACCTTTATAGTCATCCCAGCTATATACAATATTTTGCTTTGTCATAATATTATTTATTTTGTCTTTTAACACTTAATAATGATGATATGAAAAATAATTCAATCATACTAAATAATACACCCACAATTATAAAATCAAGGTTAGATGTTTCATTGTATTGCACTACACTTAAAATGATAACTGATAAAGTTAAAATCATTGTGGAAAATAAGGTTACTTTTTTCATGATATTGTTATTTTGTTTGTTATTGTTCTCTACAAATATAAGATATTATTTCGACATACACAACTATTTAACAAAAAAAAGGAACCTTCTTTTGAAGATTCCCTAGTTTTTGGTTTTTACATACTAGCACATACAGGCCCTAAACCTATTTTAATGCTATGTGCATCAGTTAAAATACGACCACAACATAAACAGTTACCTGTATGCATAACCTCCATATTACTATCTAACCAATTGAACTCTTTACGCTCAACACATTTTAATACGAATGCAATTGCTTGAGCAGTATTACTTACAACTACACCACCTTTACGGTATAACTTACCATTGAAGTATGAACCTAAGTATGTGAAGTTAAGGTAACCAGTTTCAACGCTAATATGAGTATACCAATTACCTTTAAACTCTTTTCTAGAAATTCTATATGTGAAATCAGCACCACTCTTTAAAGACTTCAAAGTGAATATTGCACCATTGTTTTTCTTATTACGAGTGATAACGTTAAAAAGAGCTTGACTTGAGATGGTTTTTGTTGTTTCAGTAGTTGTCATGATGTTTGTTGTTTTTGTTCTCTACAAATATAAGATATTATTTCCAATCTACCAAACAAAATATTAATTATTTCACATTAAAAAAAAAATAAAGGTAGGTTGGAGTCTACTCTTCCGATTGGTACATCAGGCTAACACTGTAAAGATAAGAAAAAAAAAGAACCCCACCAAATAAATGATGAGGTTTTTTAATTATTACCAAATGCTTTTATTACCACCATCTTTGTAATACACTAAAACATCATGACATTCACCCGCATTTTCGTTAGCGAATTTCATTGCCTCAGACTTTGTTTTAAATTGGTAGTCATCTTCAGTGTAGTCATCTTCACCATCTCTTTCAAAATGAACTCTTAACTCAACGTTGTACTCTTCTACTTCTTTTGACATAATATAAATTATTTAATTATTCTTCTCTACAAATATAAGATATTATTTCCATAATACCTAATGTTTTATGGTTTATCTTTAAAAATTGCTACTACATTATATACTTTTCTACGGTCTACTTTTCTAGGTGAGGTATCCACTACTGTTTGACCATTAGAGTTAAGTAATAACACATGACCCATAACCTGAATTAAGTACATAGTATCTTCAGTATAGTCAGTATAACTAGCAATTTCTTTACGTACTGAACCAACAGTCCTAGTTCCCTTCAATAAACTCGATTTTCTACTTCTTACAGACCATCCGAATCTACGTAGTATTGCATGATGATTATTCCCAGTACGCTTAGACCATGTGAATTTATATTGGTCTGGGTGAATATTAAAGTACCCAAGGCAAGCCGATACACATACACCTTTAAAGTTACCACCTTTAGTGTTAACGTGTTTTACTAATCTTGGTACTAATTTGTTGTCGGCAGTTTGATAAGTAGTTGTCATGATGTTTGTTGTTTTGTTCCATACAAATATAAGACAATATTTCGAGGTGTGCAAGTAAAAAACAAAAAAAAAGCAATTATTTCTAATTGCTTTAATTTATAAAGTTAGTCACTTATTATTTTTACTTAACTCTTTTAAGTACAAATAATACCATACCTTGTTGACCATCATCTTTATAACTGAATGTCTTTACTATTGCATAGTTGGTTTTTGATATTTTGTTTAAGTACGTTAAAACACCTTTCTCAACTGCATTACCTTTATTAACTCCAATAGGATTTAATTCATTCATAACTCTAATAACGCTATCCTTAGATGAATTACGATTAGTAAATGTAATTGCAATTGTACCACCTACTTGTACTAATTTATTTTTAATGATTAATTTAATGTCTTCAAGATAAGAATCAGCTTGACCACAAAAGTCTGCAAAAATATGTGCATATTGGTCTCTTTTAGAATTTTTAACAGTTTCTAAAAATTTACCTAAATTACATGACATTTTAATTTTGTCATTAATTACAGTTTGTAACAAATTGTAATATGTTTGTCTGTGTTCCTCAACCCCAACAAAATCAAACTCTTTACATACCCTATCTAATAATTGATGTTCAAATATACATTCTTCAAAAGGTAAACTTAATACAGTACCAACAATACCACTATCACGAATCTCATTAACTACAATATCTCTACCTAATTGTTTATTTAAACCATTACTATTGGTATAAACATTACCTTCTTTTTTAGCTTTAGCTTCCTCTAATCTAGCTTTAGCTTCAATTTTCTTTTTAACTAATGCAGTTGGAATTAACCATGCCTTTGAAAGTTTTGAAGTTATACCTTTATAATCTTTCGATTCAATGTTAAGCTCTTCACAAAACTCTGCACCAGTTTTGGTTCCATAATGTTCTATTACATAAGAGTCATTTTCAGTTAGAATAACATCTTTAGTCGGTTCACTTGTTTTTTTACTCATAATATTAATTGTTTGTTATTTATTTTACGAAGATAAGAATTTAATTTAGATTACACAACTTTTTGTTGTTTAACCTTTTTACTTTTTTTATGTTCCCCCACCTTTTTACCAACATTTTCATACTGTGGTAATTGTTTTAATTGAGTTCTGAAGACTGTTAGGTATTCCTCTCTAGTTAATTTTTCCGAAAAGACGTCGCTGTGATTGTTGATAATGTTAAGAATATCAAAATAATTATAATTAGTTTTTAATCCAATACCATAATCAGTGCAAATTCTAGTAAACGCTAAAAAACTTGTTTTATTTTTATACATTCCAACCGAACACGCATTATCATATGCTTTTAAAGTTGCTTGACCTAGTTTACGATTAATCTTTAGTGTACCATTTCTAAAATCATCTGTAAAAATATTAGAACGTTTACCTGTAAACACTTCTATCAATTTTGAAATACTATGCTTAGTATCAACATGAATACTTTTGATATAACTATAATCTTTTAACCCGTGTACGCACCATGCGTTTAAAAATTCTGAAATAGTCCAAGATTTTGCACAAGAATTTAAGTATGAAACAAATGGTATAATATCGTCAAGGTCATCCATTTCATAGTATTGAATGCTTAAATTACCACTTAACTCACTAGGTTTAAGAATGTTTAATAATGCGTACATTAAGTGTTGACCATCACCACTATAAGTTAAATTACCACTACCAAAACAACCAGTATTAATAGCTATTACTGCTCTAGCAATACCATATTTTCTAACACTTTTAGCCATTTCCATAGCGTGTTCTACTCTAATTGGTCTATTATAATTATTTGGCATTGTCATGATTAATGCTAATGCAGTTAAATACTTTTTAACCCCCTCATCAGTGTTTTTAAAAGTTACTAATTTTGATTTAAATTGGTTTGTTTTCTTGTAAGCCATAATATAAAATTTGTTAGTTATTAATTATTGTTCTCTGCAAATATAAGATATTATTTCCATACTACCAAATAAAATATTATTTATTTTCAATTATTTTATTATGTAGGTAATAGCTTACAAATTTAGATATAAGGTAGGTTGGAGTCTACTCTCCCCACCTTGTGCGCCCTTTGTTACTACAAAGATAAGAAAAAAAAAGAACCCCACCAAATAAATGATGGGGTATTTTTTAATTATTTAAGTCCGATTAAAGCTTTAAGTTCTTTTTTAATTTCCCTTGCAGTTTCACCTCTCCATTGCCCAGCATTTGATAAGAAGCGACCTACTATGTTTTTAGCTGAATCCATATGGTAATAGTCATCGATATTAGTTAACGTAAACATGGCTTCTAAATAAGGCTTAGCAGCGTAGTTTACTTTACAACCCCAATCTTTAGAGATTGCTTCAGCGATTTTGTAAAGTGGTCTTTTTTGATTTTCCATAATGTTATTTGTTTTATTGTTCCCTACAAATATAAGATAATATTTTAACCCCACCAAATAAATGATGGGGTATTTTAATTAATCTTGAAAGAATTGTGGGAAATCGATTCTTATATCTTCAAACTCGTTAGAATAACTTTCAAGAGCCCTTGATTTACCAGCTTGATAAACTTCGATGTAAGCTTCATTATCTGAGCCTTCAAATTCAAACTCCATTGTTAAATCACCCACCTTAACTGGTCTACTGTATTCTTTAGTTCCTACCATGTAAAGCATTCCTACTTCTCTTGCAATTCCCTGTACTTTTAAATCATTTACTCTCATCTTATTTTGTTGTTTTGTTCCCTACAAATATAAGATAATATTTTAACCCCACCAAATAAATGATGGGGTATTTTTTAATTAATTAGTTAATTTTGGAAATCGTTTTCTTAAATTATCAATTGCATCTGGTGTATAGTTAGCAGTAAATATAGCTAGTGGTTTATCACTAGAATAAGAGCTAGTAAAACTAAAACCCTCACTACTATATTTAACTAAAAATGGATTGAAACAACCGTCAAAATACTTTAAACCATATACTTCAAAATTAATTGTAATATAAGTTGGTATTGGATAACCTTTGTCATCATTATATGCATCAGATGTGCAATAACCAAATTTCTTATCAAAGGTTAAGTTTAATTGTTTAGCTAAAGCTTTAGTTGGTGCTTTAGTGAAAGTGTTAATAATTTTAGGTCTCATAATGTTATCTGTTTTTGTTCTCTACAAATATAAGACATTATTTCGACATAACCTAATAAAAAATAAAAAGGTTGGCTAACAACACCAACCTTTTTAAGAAATACAGAATAACACAAATAATAAACAAAAACTTTTAGTCGAAAGGATAGGGAATCGAACCCCTATTTGACAAAGACACGTAAGACATACCTTAATCTATATTAGTTAATTTATTAAACACTAATTATTAAACTTTCATAAAGGTAATTAGAGTTCCCAATATTACCAAATAATAATTCTTATTTACTGCATAACTACCAATATCATCGTTCGGTCAAGTTTTTACTCTAATTAAACTATTACTACTAAACTACCTTTCGTTATAAAACTTTTTAGATGTTTCTTTTTATTGGTGGCACTAAAGCACTTACTTTATGTTTCATCTACATTACAAAGATACAACTTTATTTGTTACTTTGCAACATTTTTATTTAATTTTATTAAAATTATTTTACTTAAAAAAGTTTTTAAACTAGTTACTTTTTTTGTGTATTCATCAACACCTCTTTTATAATTAACACTTTGTGATGCAGATAACTTAACATTAAAGAATTTTATTTCATCTTCAATTTCTGAAATTGATGGTGAATGATTCATATCAGTTAATTCGTTGAAAATTGCGTGTCTATCACATAATGTAACTCCAGTTATTTCATCAGTATAGGCTTCATCTTCATGCATTAATTTATCACCACACACTCCACAGAACTCTATTCCATGATGCCATCTTTTAAATTCAGTTACTGATTGTTCTGAAACTAATCCTGATTCATATAATTCAATTAAAAGATTTTTCATAATGTTTATTGTTTTATTGTTCTATACAAATATAGAGTTAATTTACCCAACCACCAAAAGTAATTGTTGGTTTATTAAAAATTAATTCAATTATTACCGAACCTAATGTAAAAGCAATAAATGTAATTCCAATAATTGCCATTATATTAGTTGTTTTTTCTAATAATTCTTCTTGGGAAATGTTGTTTAAGATTTTCATAATGTTAAAGTTTTTATTATTCAATACAAATATAAGGATTTATTTCGGTAAATTCAAGGAAAAAGTTATTTATTTTCACTACAACTTACTACTAATGAGTTTCCCTCAAATATTTTCATGGCTTCTGTTGAGTTTTTAGCGTTAACATCTTGCCATTGTTTAAAGTCGCAAGAATCATCTTCATGTAATCTACTGTTTGGAATGAATACTACTGTAAATGTTTTCATAATTATCGTTTTTAGTTTTAATGATTATTGTTTTTGTTCTCTACAAATATAAGATATTATTTCCATACTACCAAATAAAAATGGGGTTATTTTCATAACCCCTTAATTATTATACTAAACCATTTTTTACTGTATTCAAATCAGTAACATATTTAGCACCCGTTTTAGACACTATAATACAAACATTTTTTCTAGCGTTAGGTTTGAACCCAACTAATTTATGTGGCTTACCATAAATCATACACTCTCTATTGTAATCACTTTCATTAAAACCATACTTCCCAGCATTGTTTTTAAACTTTGCTTGTTCAATACTACCACCATCAGCAATCTCACCAATGTTCTCAAAGGTTACTGTACCCTTAAAACCACTATTATCATAAGAAACGTTCTCTAAGCTAATAGCTAAACCTTTTTTTGCACTTAAATCAGCTACTGCGTCATTAAATTCTTTTCTGAATTTTTGAATTTCAATTTTTGTAATCTCCATAATATACGTTTTTTTGTTCCTTACAAATATAAGACTTTATTTCCACACTACCAAATAAAATATAAAAAGGTTGGGCATCACCCCAACCTTTTTTGAACAAAACATCATAACACCCCTCTTGTAGTATAGCGAGGGGAATTTCTTTATATTATTATGAGTCTAAGACTCTATTATCTTCCATCCAATACTCCTGATACTTTCTAGCATCCCACTCATTTCGAGCCTGATATAATATAGCACCCATATTGCGTACTTCACTTATATCATTATCTCCTGATACCGTGTAATAATCTGAACCCCATATAAAGGTATCACAATTATTCGTTTTAAGTTGTTTTACCAACTCTTTATATTCTTCAGGTTCAACACTTCCAACTACTTCATTATCTAAAGCACCAACCCAAATCCTACATTTCCCTGATGGTGTAAACCAAAAATCCTTAACAACACCTCGTTTTTTATCCCAAGCAAAAGAGTATTCAAATTCTTCAGTATGTGGTACTAAACCTTATCTAGTTTTGATATATCAAAACCCTCGGTTGTTGTTGATGATAATGCTCTAAAATCTTTTGCTTCCATGATTGTTATGTTTTTGTTCTCTACAAATATAAGACATTATTTGGTAACTACCAAATTTAAATGTATTTATTTAATCTTTTTACATCTTCAGTATATTCATAATCTGAACAATATAAAAATGACATCCAAGCATCTCCATTTTCAGTTAATACATCGATAGCCCAAGTATCGTCTTCATGATGTCCACTCTTATGTAATAATGGACGGTTTCCAACATAACCTTCTGTGCGTAGTACTAAACTATCACCTTCCATTCTATCATCACTTAAAAAAGCTTTAAGGTCTGAACTATACCAATTTTGTCCTTTAGGTACGTCATCAACATAAATCTCTAATTCGTTTGAAATATCCATGATTATTGTTTTTTATCGTCTAAAATATAGGTTACTAGGGCAAAAAGGCTGAACCCAGTTATAATTACTACTGCGTAAGTTAATAGTAAGTTAGGGTCTATAAATTGAGTTTCCATGATTATTGTTTTTGTTCTCTACAAATATAAGACTTTATTTCCACACTACCTAATTTATTAACTATAAAATACTCTTAATTCATCATCAACAGCAATACCAATTACACGTTCCATTTTACTTAAAATAAGATTTCTATTTACATAAGATGTTAAATCATTTTGTATATCACGAATGTCAGTAGCTAATGTGTCGTCACTCCCAAATTTAAACCATAAGGTACAATCTTCACCACCGATATTTTCGTCTGCATGGGTTTGTATTCTATTTAAATCTTTAATGAGTAAATCTAAATCTTCACCTTTATTAAGATATGTGAAAAATGCGTTACTGCATGAATATACATATTCTATTCTATTTTCCATAATTATTGTTTTGTTTTATTCTTAAATATTGTTATAATCCTCATCTACAAAAGATACATTTTCAACAAATTCATGAGAATAAATTTCACCATCAGCTACTTCTTTATCAAGTTTACCTAAATTAATTGATTCCCATATCGATTTTGCCTCTTCTTTTGTTTTAGCTTCGATAACAACTTCGTGCCTCCAACTTTTTATAAATTGCTTTTTCATAATTATTATTTTTGTTCAATACAAATATAAGATATTATTTCGACACCACCTAATTATTTAACATATTTAAATAACTTTATAAATCTTTCACCATTAAAGACCACACCATAAACTAATATCTCTTTATCACCACCAACACACGATAACTCTATTGAACGATATTCTGTATCAGGCTCAAAGGTATCGGTTTTCATTTCAAGGGGTTTATCACCCCTTAAAACTACTATACCGTTCTTTCTAATAAGCTTACTCATCGATTATAGAATCTTTAAGTTGTTTCTGTGTTGGTGCTTTCCAATTAAGGATTTGACCTGTTTTCACATCAATTTCAAATTCAACGTAATCACCGAAATGTTCTTCTGGAAAATAGTCTGGCACATAGTCATTTCGTCTACCAACGAATTCACCGTTTTCATCTAAATAAACAAGGTCGCAGTTATCGACTGTTTTTGCACAAAGTTTAATTGTTTTAATTGCCATGATTGTTTTGTTTTATTGTTCAATACAAATATAAGATATTATTTCGACACTACCTAATTATCTACCAAGTTTCTTATCCCAATATTCTTCACGTTCCATAACACTAATGCCTATTTTGTGATGTCTATCTTCATCAGGAACTGGATTATATAATTTAGATTCCATGATTGACCCACCAGTTGAATCGATTATAATACCATTTACATCCATCTTATATGTAAGTGTACCACTCAATGGCATCTCACCATATCCAACAACCTTAACAACCTCAACATCATCAATGTGATTGTATCTGTCAAGTGTTACTATATCACCTACTTTAAATTCCTTATACATAATCCTTTTTTAAGTATATTATTATTAATAACACTTCAATTACAGATAAGTAAATCGATGCATAAAGCATTATTGAATCTGCGGTATCTTTATACTTAATATAGAGTGAGATTATTGCAATTGCCGTTAATAAAATTGTAAAGAGGATGTAAGTTTGTTTAAATTTCATAATGTATCTGTTTTTGTTCTCTACAAATATAAGATATTATTTCGACACTACCTAATTATTAAGCATAAAAAAAGGAACTATTTTCATAATTCCTTTTAACTCCACTCCACTCAATTTAAGTTTTTGAAACTATGCTAATTCTAAAGTAGATATTTCTTCATCAACTCTAGATTTATCCAATTTACTCATCGAGTCATATACTTTTTCGAACTTTTTAAGTGCTAAATTATACTCTTTTTCTTTTCCCTTCAAACCATCAAGTGCTTGTAAGGTATTCCAAATTGCCATAAGTGGTCTTATTGGTGTTAATCTAATACCACATACTGCTCTAATAAATGATGGTGTTAAGTCATACTTTTCAGCGGTATCAATAATCAGGTCATTTAAATCATCATAACTTAACGCTCTACATTTTTTTGACACTATAACCTCAACTGCTAACTCAACTCTTTTTGCTAATTCTTTGCTCATAATTTTAAATATTTTTATTATTTAATAATTTACTTGACGCTAACATCAATACTCTTTCACCATTTGCATGAACCCAAACATGACTCCTAGTTCTACCACATTCATACTGACCATTAACTACAAATGAAATCTTTCCACAGAATGCTCTGCAATCTCTTAATAACATTTCTAAAAGAAAATCATCAATTTCCATGGTCAAGGCCATTTTTTTTGTTTCATCATTTCCGTATTCACCTGTCTTATTCTTTGCAAAACTAACGACACCCTCTCTATTCCAAAAGTCAACGCATTGTAAAATGTTTTTAGTTCTGTAATTAATTTCTAAATTCTTTTCTTTGATTGCTTTGATATACATAGTTATTATTTTTGTTCAATACAAATATAAAACATTATTTCGACATAACCTAATTAAGGGTAAAATATTCCATCTAACAAATAAAAATTCCAACCACCATTACCAATGTTAAGCTCAACACCAACATCTTCACCTATAGGAACTCTAGTGCCATTTTCATAATAATAATCTTGAAAGTTTGCGTCATCCCACGCTTCAGCTTGTATTATATTACAACTATATAATCTTAATTTTTTACCCTCCATATTGTTGAACTAATATTAATGTTTGTGAATACTCTGAACGTATAACCGTTTGTTTATGTTGCATTCCAGCATATTGTAGCTGGTGATGTTTCTCCACCACACTATGACCACCAATTGGTTGCCAACCTATCTCTATCATGTCTTGAACCTTTATATTCAATCCACTTGCATTAGTATCCGTAAGTATTTTATATTGCTTTGCCATTATTCTATGTATTTTTCAACGCCAACCAATTCGCAAATATCATTATATTCTTCTTTGCCACTTGATGACATTCTTTGGAATTCAAATCCTAACTCTAATACTTTATTTTGTAACTTCTTTAATTTTGCTGGTGTCATAATATTTTAATTTAAACAGATTGAAACTATTTCAAAAATTAATTGATTTGGGTTCGATTGGTTTGGAATTGCTATTAACCCTTGTACAAAGGCATTGCTATCTTGTATAATAATACTTCTGTCGTAGTCTTGGTATAATTCTGATTTGCTCATGATTATTGTTTTTGTTCAATACAAATATAAGATATTATTTCTACCTAACCTAATTATAACTCAATTTCTTTTGAAAATGACCAATCTCTACAACCAAATCCATGATTTGTAGTGTAAATATAACCTAAAGATAAAAGTTTAGTAACTATCTTATTTGAATATTTTTGAATTGTAGTGTCATACTTATCACCATTCGAGCCACCATGATAACCATCACAAACATATGCGTAATCACCAGCTTCCATTGAATCTACACAACGTTGAATGAATGCTTTAATTTTTATTGTATCTTCTGCTACTTGTCCCATGATTATTTTGTTTTATTGTTCTCTACAAATATAAGATATTATTTCCACATAACCTAATTATTTCTTTCTTACTGACCAATCTTCACTAAAAACTTCATAAGCTTCACCATTAACTATAATAGACTTCGCCATATGACCATTAAGTTCTGATGGCATTTCTTTACCATACCCTAAAATTTCACCAACGATTTCTTTAGCATTACCTACCCTATCATCGTCTGGATGCATTTGAAATAACGCATCTTTTCTATTATTATAATCACACCTTATTAATAACATATCTTAACTAATTTAAACGTAATTTATAACCGTTGCTATTGTGAACTCATATTCGTTAACATCACCGTCTTCATCCTCTAAATTTACCTCCAAAGTATAGTTCATCGGTTGTTTGTTGTAACTTAACTTAACTAATTCAACGCCTACACCACAATACTCATCCTTAATCATATCTGGTATGTTCGATTTATTATTTGTAACACTAGCTACTTGCCCATCCTCTCTAACTACTGCGTATAGGTTATTAGGTCTTAAAAGTTCTATTTTATCTAAAATGTCTATATTCATAATTCCTTTATTATTATTTTTGTTCTCTACAAATATAAGATATTATATTCAGATAACCTAATTATTTAATAATTCATTTAAAGATTTAGGCTTTACATCAGACAATCTGACTTCATCAAAATCAACTACCGCATCACTAGGATAGTCATTTATTATCACCTTACAAATATTATCTGAAGCTTTACTATGCTCATTAATAAGGTATCTATCCTCATTTACTACTAGTACTATCATATATCTTAATAATTTTTAATTTGTGTAAGTAAATATCTCCTATCAAAAGTGCCACTACATTTATTACATGAACGTCTACCTTCTGCAATGATATTACTATATTTATGACCCGCACTTTTATGACCATTTGGGCAAGTAATACTATACTTACTATTATTTGAATTTATCTCAACGTCTGTTGTTCTTTCGGGTCTTGCACCAACACTACTTGCTATGCTTTTCCACATATATGTGTGGTCTGACGTTCCTCTTATCTCAACATCAATGGCGTGTGCTATCTCGTGTAACATTGTATCAACCCACTCTTCAAACGTTGATTCTGAATTGGCAACTAACCATTTTGATAATTGTATTCTCTTATTGTATATTGTAGTTTCACCCGTAAATCTATTTCTTCTTCCACTTCTTACACAAGTACCAAAAGCATGTTTTTTATTTGACCATTCAAATGTCCAACCCATAGCTTTCATATTGAAAGTTCGACCTCTATATACAAAGTCCTTACTCATATGTTCAGCTACCATAGGTGCTAAACTATTTACCGTACACATTTGTGTAACGTCATTATTAATAACCTTAATTGGCGTTTCGATAGCTATTATAGTTGACTTTCTAAGACCTATCTTGATTTGCCTTAACATTTCACCCCTATCTTCTTTTGCAGTACCATAAAATGCAACAACTTCAATATCATTAAAGCCATTACGGATTAATGCGTCATAACTAGGTGCGGTGCTAATGTTTGATAATGTGTAATTCATGATGTGTTTGTTTGTTTTGTTACTGCAATATACAAATAATAAATGATACTACCTAATGATAATACATTTATTTTAAATGATGCCAATATCTAAGCATACTGAAGGGAAACCATGTGAACAACGACCATCTGGCTCAACTTCACAACCTTCTGAACAACACGCTGGAACTACCGAACCCATTGCTACCTCAATATAACTTAAACCTAAATTTGCTAATGCTTGACTACTTGTTATTTTCTTTGCCATGATGTATTGATTTAAAAATTAAATTAAACTATCGATTAAAAAACACATTGAAATTATGTATATTAAAATAATTGCGATTTTGATAATTGTCATTTTTTTCATGATTTTTCGTTTATTTTGTTAATTATTTTTATTATGTTGATTCAAAAAGAATTTCGATATAAACATATCGTCAATATCGTTATTGTTGTGTAAAAGCCTTCCTTCTTTGTCCCACAGTTTAACTGATGTAGTACTTAACTCATAGTACCCTACCAATTGACCTTCGATTTTTACTATTGATTTTGAATTATTCATAATTATCTGTTTTTGTTCTTTGCAAATATAAGATAATATTTTTAAACCTACCAAATTATTTAACATTTATTTTTAGTCGATTCATGGATTATTAATATAATCGAATTTTTCACATATCCTAATTAATAATGTTAAAGTTTTAAATTAAACCTAAAATATGTAGTTTAACGAATAAACGTGCATTTCATCTAATAATGTTTCGTATCTCGTTAATGTTTCATAAATTTGCTATAACAAACAACAACAACAAATATTTAATCTTTAAAACTTTAAAATTATGAATACTACAAAACAAATTTCAACTGCTAACACAACTAGTAAAACTTTAAGCACTAAACAATTAGCCGTATTATTAGCGACTATTACAAAGTCAACAACTGTTAGTCTTACTTACTTTGTAGACGAAAGCAAATCTCGTACTATTGGTGGTCTTAAACAAGTTCAAAAAAGAGTAAAAATAAACAATTTGTACTTAAACCACAATTATACCAATAAGGTACAAAACCTTACAGGGAATACTGAATTTGTAGCACACGAATTAAAAGGTAAGGAAAGAATTTGTAGTACAATTCTTTCATCTTTAAGTAAAAAGAATTATGGTAAATTAATGCTTGATGGTAAAATCCTACAATCTGAAAGTCGTCATTTACTTGGTTATTTTCACAATAACAAAGAAATTAAATTAAGTAAGTCTAATCCTACATTTGGACGATTTGATTTAGTAGCACCTAGTTTCTACCAAAAATCAAATTATACAAGTGGTCGAAATTCTGTAAGTTTAGAAAATGATTTTAATATGATAACCCCATTTTTATCTGCTATTGAAAGCATTAAAATACAAGGGGTTGTGTATCTTATAGAAAATTAAAATGAGGTACTTAAAAGTTCTTAAAATAAGCCTAACGAAAGTTAGGCTTTTTTATGTTAAAAAATTAGGTATTGTCAATATGATATTAATGAAATTAAATGTTAAATTATTAGGTATTGTCATATATACATTTCTTTAAAACTTTAACACTATTAATTAGGAATATATTATAACTCATAGGAGCAACGCTAAGGCTATGTAATTTTCTGGAGGTATATGAACTATACCCCCCCCTATACCACCCCTCCCTATGCACCCCTGCCCCCGTATCCTCCCTCACTATCCCCTCCCGTATGGGGTAGAAAAATGGGGGACGGACATGTAGATAAAATTTTTCCAGGGATTTTTTCACTTTCTTTAAAGTGGTATTGTTATATGCTAAAAAAATTTTCTAAAAATTTTTAGGGGTAATTATTTGTCTATGTTAAATAAAGTTATTAAGTTTGTAAAAACATTACTATATTGATATTATGATAACAGCATTAG
>Ga0208660_1000058_pt1 | contig 36797 bp, 56 predicted proteins | sample DEB08_DNA_13_FD_184527 | JGI IMG/M metagenome (GOLD analysis project Ga0208660, IMG submission 184527) | Aqueous microbial communities from the Delaware River and Bay under freshwater to marine salinity gradient to study organic matter... | ecosystem: Environmental > Aquatic > Marine > Coastal ... | reverse complement strand
TCCCGCCAGATTAGACAGTGGTCCGATTAATGCCTGGATCATCGCTCTTTACTCCCTGCCACGAAGTACGATGCAACGAGGCCCGAAAGCGCCAAATACTGAGCCATCAAAATACTTTCGGCTGCCTCAACGCGCGCCGGGTCGTACAGAGTGACGGCCGTGGCAACTAGCATCATCACCATTGCCGCCCAACACATGTGGCGCCTGTTTTCCTGGTACGCTTTGAAATCGATATGCTCTCGTTCTTCTTTGGTCATTATCTGCCCCTATTCAATTCCCGGTGCATTTCACTGCGATAATCATCTAAAAAACCCAGGATCCCAGCGCGGTTGTCCGGCGTGACGCTAGGCACGTTGATCCGAGACACGCGCTTGGCCGCATAGGGCGCAAAATGAGATCGCATCGCCGAAAGATGCCCGGCACCTGTCCCAACGCCTAAAATCTCCAAACCAGCCATGATGTCTTTTGCTAATAATTCTTCTCTACCTGTCGGCCCCGCCAGCATCTCAGATCCATAGCCCACGGCTTTTTCGGTTAATCCAAGCACACCCATCAGCCCGGCCAAGCCCAGATCTGCGCCAAAACTGATGCCGCGATTGACAGGCGCCATAATGCCGTCCTTCATGCCGTCCGGCATCATGTCGTAGGTCGTATTGCCAGCGTTTGAAAGAAGGCCTTTTGCGATATCAAATGAACTCAGGTTGTATGCGTAGCCGTGTGGATACCCTTCAATTGGCTCTGTTTGGCCTGAAGTTTTATAACCAAAATCATTGCCAACATCGCCAAAGTAATTGTCTGGGTCCGGCCTATATCGATCGTTCAAAGATTTCTTTAGGTCTGACAAGGTTTCCGACAAAATATTACCTAAAATGCCTTCTTGATCGACCTCTGGTCGCGCAGCCCGGCGCTGATCTGACAGCATTCTAGACCTAGCCTGTTCGGCTTGCATTTGTAAAAATCGATCTGTCAGATAGTTGCCCATTATTGCCGCTCCCGTCGATCGCCCATCAGCGACCCTAAAATGCCTGTTGTGCCAAGCGCTGGGACGCCAAACAGAAAGTCCTTAAATCCAGCCATAACGCTTTGGCGGTTGTCAGGGTTGTACCTGGCAACATTCTTGACCCCGGCATTCTGTAAAAGATCAGCGGCTTCCGGCGTGTTTTCCGGCACCACCGCGCCATCAATATCGCTCAACTCAATTATGCGCTTTGGCTTGGCCTCAAAGTATTCGGTCGGCAGCCCTTTGGCTTCGTCTCTGAGGCGATATACAGCCTCTCTGACGGCGGCGTTCTGATCTTGGGTCAAACCAGCCCAGGATACGTCACGGCCCATTGCTGCGTCCTGGATTACCTCTTCGGCTTTTGCGCGTTGGCCGTTGAAATGATTGTTCGACACTACACTGACTACATTATTGCTCACACGGCTCCAACGATCCATTGTCGCTTGCATCTCTGGGCTATCGCGCGGCATCAGTAGACCCCGGTTGTTTTTGATCTGCGTCATGTTTCTGAATTGCTCGGCCGAAATAGCACGCAGCAAACCAGCGCCTTTATAGCCCTCAGTGCCAGCGTTATAGGCCCGATCAGAACGCATCCGCTTCATTATTTCCTGCAATGTCAGTTCAACTGGAGCGCGTCGATTTCCCATAGGCGTGTATGGATCTTTTGGGGCCAAAAACCGCTTTACGTCACCGTATGCCTCTAGGCCAGGATACCCCATTTTTGTGTCGTTATAATCAGCGCGCTTAGTACGCCTTGCGAGGTCTCGGACAAACCGCGCGTATTCGGGCAAATTGCTGAAATCCTTGGGATTGCCAATGCCCTTATCCGCGCCGTACTGAGCGACTGCAAACATATCATCATAATCATCGAAAGACGAAATAAACCCATTTGCTGGTGTATTTAATGGCTGTTCAAAGTGACCAAGATTTGGGTCAGCCGCAATATTCTCAAGAGCGGCATCTCGGTCAGTAAACATTTTGAAACCGTGTTCCTGGCGCCCGGTATAAGCGTCAGACGCAAAGACATTCACGCCGCGCGCCGGGTTCACCTGATCCGGCCGCAACAACAGACTAATCTCGCCAAACTCAGTTAGAGGCGCGTCAGCGCGCGATATGGCCACCGATGGCATCGGAATGCCACCCAACTCATCGGCTGCAATGATACCAGGGAAGTTGGTATTGTGGTGCGCAATCATCGGGATTTCCGGCGGGTCAATTCGCCTGGCAGCGCTGGCGCCGCCTTGAGCAAGCCTGGCTAACAATCCCGTCATGTCACAGATCTCCCTGGTTGACGTGTTGGCAACATTAGTGCATTGCTGTTGACGCACTTGTTTGGAGAACCACTATGGCCAAAAAATGGACAATCACAGAAACTGAAGATTCGATCATACACGTCTCTGAGTGCGGCGCCGTTTTCCGCGAGGGTATGTCGGCCGATCAGCAACATGCGTTTTATGGGGCGTATCAGCCAGAGCGTGTTATTCTGCATCAGAGTAGCCTTGAGGAAATGCTGCGCCTAAAGCGAAAGCGCCTATCGAAGGAAGAATAAGACCGTCTTTCAATCCCTGCCGTAATCGATCGATCCAACCAGCACCATCGCCCTGTCCACCGACTATTTTTAAAGAGTTCTGAACGTCTCCCGAAACGGCGCCATACTCTTTGGACAGGCTTTGGTTGCGCGCCATATTGGCCAATGCTTTTTTTGGTATCGCGCTGTTTTGGTTATGAGCCGCGTACAGACCGGGTGGTATGCTGTCCAAAATATCCAATAAATTTTGGGTAACAGCGCCTTTACCGTATCCCTTGTAATTCTCAAACATCGGAACGTAATCTGCACTAACATTGACCCGGTCAACATTTCCATACCCCAGAGCGTTTAACTCTGATGTCATGTCTTTGGCCTCACCAGTGGTCAGCTTTAGATCACCCGCTTTGTTTAAAATCTTGTTGTTTTTCTTAATAAACGCATCGTCAACAGCGCCGTATTTTATCTCATCAGCCATAGTCAGCGGATTATCAAAATTAGTCAGTGTAACGCCTTGCCCGGTGTCAACTAAGTCAGGCAAATTACGCCGTCTTCCGATCTCACTCAGGATCCCAAAATCTTTAATCGGCGTTGGACCTGGGCTGCCAGTTGATGCAAAAATGCTGTTCGAAAACGGCGCCTGTTGCTTGGTTCCTGTCCACGGCTTGTGAGACGCGCCAGCGCCCTGCGTGTCAATGTAAGCGCGAATGGCCTCACCGCTTGTCAGTGCAGCCTGGTCATGCGCTGGTGTGGTCTTAGCGCTGGCAGTATCAAAGCCAACCAATGGCCGCGCCACAAACCCCAGGTTGGTCTCTGGCGGCATTCCAGGCGGCGTATACACGCCCTGCATCTCCTGGGTCGGCAGTGTCTTCATCACATAGCCTGTATTGCCCAGGCGCGTGTTAGAATAAATATCGTCACGGCCGCCAGGGCTGTTGGCCCAACTACTTTCTGGCATCCGCGCAAATGCATCTTGTTCAGCCTTCGACGCCGTCTGAAGGCCCGACAAATGATCAATGCCAGCGAATGGCTGCGCCTCGTAGGTCGCAAACGCCGTGTGCTTGGGATAATAATCGCCTATTGTGCGGGTGGCCTCTTCAAAAGAGATCTGACGGCCAACGCGCTCAATATAGGCATCAGTCACGTTCGTAACGCCCTGATCCTTTAGCCTGGCTTTGGCTTTCTTTAAATAACCATTCTTCTGGCGCTCAAAGAAATCATCGCCCTTTTGCTTCACCCAGGGCGCCGCCTGGATCTGTTCGCCCGTCCAGGTCGCGCGGCCGTCTGCCATGCGGATATTAGCGCGATCAACCCCCAGGGCGGTCTCGTAATGCGCGTAAGTATGGCTGGTCGATCCAACGCCCTCACTTTGCGCTGAACCGTCTGCCTGTTTAAAACCCAATGTTCGTAAATATCTAAAATCATTAACCCCGGTAACGCCGAAATTCCCGGCCTGGCGGGGATTAATTAACCTGGCATATTCTCTCGTTTTATCACCCAACTGATGCCGAGACACGTCATTGGCTTGAGCGGCGGCAATGCCGGAGTCAGTTTGCGCCGGAAAACGCGCGACCGTAGTTGTAGCCGGATTAGCGCTCTGGGCGATGGCACTGTTAGTATGCTTTAAAGCAAACGCCAACTCGCTCTCAGGCGAGACGCCAGCCGACATCATGCCTTGTATGGCCGCCATCCAATCGCCATCACGAGCCGTGTTAGTAACCGCTAGTATTGCATTGCGGTATCGATCGTACCAATCGCCGCCAGCCGCCCCGGCGTCGATCTCAGCGTCCATGCTGCCGCGCTGCTTGCTTAGCTGCCGTGTGGTTCTAATATCCCTGGGAGCGCCGACATAGCCGCCATCCGCGCGGGGAATTATGTGCGGTTGCTGACGCGCAATAAACAACGCCTGGTCAGGCGGTAAATCTTGTAAATCAGGCACCTGAGACATCGTTTTAGGACGCGGGATCGTTGTGCCATCAGGCAGCAAAATGGTTTTGCTGTTTAAATTAGCCACCGCGCCTGATTGAGCAAACTTAGATGCTAATGCCCTGGCGCTCCAAACAAAACCCGTCATTTCCTACCACCCTTTGCGACTTTTAAATTCGACCAGGCATTCGGGTACTTAACGCCACGCCGCTTTGACATGGCCTTTGCCCTGGCTTTCTGTGCAGATGTCAGCTTGGCCATTGATCAGATCCTATTCGTAGTAACTTGGCTGGATCGTATTGAAATTTTTCGACAGATGTTGCTGCTTCAATTGCTGAAACCTGGCCGGAGCAAGCACTCTCATTTTGCGCATGGTCGTGTCTGTATCGCCAACAAATGAGTTCAGAAATTCATCGTCGTCTTCCAGATCTTGCAGCATCTTGCCGATCGTCACGTTGTCGCGTCCAAACGGCGCCCCGACTATGTTCGAAAACATACTAATTAGCGGTAAACCCCGGTGGAAATCACCCGCATGGCCCAAACCACCGCCATCAATTAAATCGCGCCCAATAGACGTGCCTGGTGGGCTGGGGATCCGATTATCCTCGCCGCCAATCGTAAAGGGCACGCCGCCAGGGCCGCCCATCGCATTGCCAGTGCCAGAGATTAATTGCCCTAAAATGCCAAGCCGGGGATCCGCTACAAACGTGGGGCCGCTTTTGCCACGGCCGCCGCCATCTCGCATGTCGGTCAAAAATGAAGTTGTCTCACCGTCCGAGTTGGTGCCGCCGTAACCCATCGCTCAATACATCCGCGTATTTTTGCTAGATTTCGCGGCCTTTTTCTTAGGCGCTGCTTTTTTTTTCTTACCGAACATCCAATCAACTCCTATGCTACTTTCAATCCGCGCAAATTGCGCCGTATCGGCTTTTTCCAGCGGTTAGATGCCGCCGATCCATGCATCATCACCGTATTCTCATAAGCCAGGCTCAACACAATCGCGTCTGCCATATCTGGGCTTTTGTGGCCCCTGCGCTTGAGATCCGACTTGCTCTCAATCTTCAATTTCCCGTTGCTGGTGTACGAGTAGCGCGGTGCTACCAGTTCAGCCATTAACTCGTCGTTCCGAGGCAACCGACAATCTCGCGCCTCCAAAAATGCGCGCAATTTGCCGTGCCACAATTCAGCCCTCAAATTAGCATACGTGCTGCCAGCACTAGGGCTTTCCGACACATTACAGCCGATCGCGGGTAAATTTAACTCTTGCAATCTATCCAAAACACCACTGCCCAGCGCCACGCTGTCGATGATGATTGACCGAGGCTGTCGGCTCGGCGGCAAGGCGTCATATTCGGCCTTCACAACCCCACACAATTGCATCAAATCCAATTTCTGCCAGGTCTGTACTTCAGTGACCACACGGCCAACGCGCTTGCACAATGCGCTTTTATCATCGCCATAACGCGACACGTCTAAACCCCAAACCGCCTCGCCGTCCTCACGGTCAGGAATTTTGCGATCCATCGCGCCATTCACCAAATGCCAGGGAATAACCGTATCATCATCCGATACAGGAAATTCACCCTTTACCCGCACAAGCCAATCGTTGCTATCTTCACCAAAGCGCTTGCGCATTTCCTCAACGTATTCTTTCGAAACCCTGGGACTTTCCTCGCAATCAACCGTCCTGGTCCACCAATCGCCCTTCAACTTGTTGTGCGTGTCAAAAAAATAGCCGCTGCCGCGCGTTGGGTTGCCAAGCAATAACGTAGTGGCCGACTTTCCCGACATGGACCCTGATGAGGCTATAAACACGGCCTCCGGCACACCTGACGCCTCATCGGCAACCAGCAAAACATTGTCGCTGTGGATCCCTTGCAAAGCCTCTGGGGTCTCAACCCGGCTAACCCGGCAACTGATAAACGCCTCGGCTGGTGCGGCCGCCAATTCGATGCGATCGCTCTTAACCACCAACAGCGCTTTCAATTGCTCCGGCATCTCATTTACCCACCGTCTGCATTCAGCAAATAAAGCGTCGTAAAGTTGTGCGCTTGTTGGGGCCGTTACCACAACTTTGACAGGATACCGGGTCAGCAAATACCACAACATCATCCAAGACGATGCACTCGATTTGCCAACGCCGTGTCCAGATTTAACGCTGATTTTACGTGTGCCAGATGCCACCGCTTCCATCATCTCGCCCTGCCAAGGATCCGGCGTCACGCCGAAAACCTCTTTGACAAACAAAACCGGGTCACTGCGATACCGCCGCAAAAACTCAACGAAATGATTGGCGTCAGTCATTGGCGATCGCCCCGGTTTTCGCCAGCGCCCCAAGACCACTTGGAATAATACATCTGATGCGTAGTCTCAGGCTCACTGTCAGGCCCAGGACAAGCGCAATCAGCGTAATGATCAGCGCACGTAGGACAAACAGGCTCACCGCAATCAGAGCAAGGCGTACAGTCAGCCGCAAATACCACCGGGCGGTCGAAATCAACCATCCCGCACCTCGGCCCCTAAATCATCCAGACCGCACTTGCACAGCCAATCCGCGATCTTATTGCGCTCCGACTTGGCAGCCGTAAACGCGCGGTGCCGCAATGTGATGTTCTCCTGGTGCAACTGCGCGGCCGTCTCTTTGTCGATCAAATCATACGGGCCACGGTTCCAATCCCACTTAGCCATCGCCAACCTCAACATTGATCTTACGCAATGCATCCAAATGCTGCGCGCCAACATTAACCTGAACCGCCATCTGCGGCTTATTCGTAGCCCAGGTGCCAGGATCAAACGCCGCCGCGCGCCACTTCCTGACACTGATTTGCTCTCTGACTTTCGCGATCGCGGTGGTGTCAGTCTCGACATTATCAGCCAGATCCAACGCTTCGTCTGCAAGGCGCTCGGCTGCAATCTTACGCGCCGCCTTCACCAACCCGCTGCGCTCTGGATCCTGATGCAACCACTTGTAAATTATATGCTCAGAAAATTTTAATTCCTTCGACATGCTGCGAACAGTATCGCCGCCAGCTATCCGCTCAATAAACCAATCAATGCCGCCAAGGCTCTCAATCTTTTTTATCGCGGCGCGTGTCTTCGGCTGACCAGGCATCTAAACCTCTAACCCATCTACTGAACAATAATAAAACCCCTGCGCCGGGATGCCATAAATGTTCACCAAATTGATCGTAACGCTCTCGCTTTTCACGGCGCCAGCCGCCATGCAATCAGACTCAGTCTCAAACACGTCGATATTCTCCATCAACAAACTTTGACCCGTAACAAACGTGACCAAAAAATATAACGTCCATACATCCATGCAGCCCCGGCCATTAACCTGGTCGCAAATTAGGCAGATATTTTCGGGAATGCAGTTGATGCCGTAAAAAAATCCCCGCGCCACCAAAGCAGCGCGAGGTCCGTGGCCATACTTGGCGTGTAATGTGCGATTACCGTTTGACGTTAGCACGGTTGTGGCGGCGTGGCATTGTTTGCGAAAAACTATTTTGGGTTATTCGCAATTGACGAAAAAATCGTTTGTTTTCAGTGTTAGGCTTTATAGTTTAACTATATAAAGTTGTTTGATGTTAATAACAAACAATCTTTGCGGATGTTGGTGCCGAAATGCGGATTTACGCACCAACTTTTTGGCTGATAAAATTTTGTGGCGGTGTGGATGTCTCGACTAGCCCAGCCGGGGGGCGGGGTCGGCCGCCGGGCGGGGGGGGGTATTTTGGCCGATTTGCCCTGGTTTTGCAGCCTTTTTGCAGTAAGATCCCGCAACCCATTGATATCATTGGGTTACAAGGTCTATCGTCATGACTTTGGTGCGGTTTTGGGCGCCGAAAACCCTCGCGGATATGCGAGATCGGCGGCCGTAGGTGCGTTGTCCTGGTCAGAAGGGTATCGGATCATCAATTGACTGCGCCCTGACCGCGCTCACCTCAGCGCCAGGAAAGTGCGTCTTGGCCTCGACCATCGTGTCCAATGCGGTCTTGGAATAGTGCCTGTATGCCAGCGCCACTTCGCGCAAACTGACCAGCGTGAGATCCGGCCGCTGATCCTGTATTTCCTGCCAGCTTGCACTGTCTGCCATGATGCCTAGCTTGATGTCATCCACCATCACCTCCCAGTATGCCTCTGACGCCCTCTGAGCGCCGTTCTCAGTGGCAACTCGGTCCATTGCTAACATACCCCTCACGCAGTCGTTCGCACGCCTCTGTGCAAGCGTAGGATCGCTGCCATCACTGACGGCCTCGTTCATCCGCGCCAACGCCTGGCCGTACTTGATCGCCATGTCCGGCGTCACCAGATCCACCAGCCGATCGATGCCCCACTTTCGATCCATATCAAGCGCCGTGCGGTCGAAAGCGACCACGGCCATATCGACCATGATCTGTTCCTTGGTCGCGCCGGGGCTGATGATGCTGTCACCCTTTCTGCCCCGGCGTGGCGTTTTGCTTGCGCCTCGCTTCACTGCACCAATCCACCCAGGATGAAACCACCGAGCGCCGCCGCGACTGCCACGGCTGCCCATGCGGCATTGCGATGCGACGTTGGCTCCTGCTTGGACCATGCGCGTTGTTCCGGCGTCAGCGTGATCGGCTTGATCTCTGGCGGCTGTGGCATTGGCTTGGTGAATATCTTTTGCGGCTTGGCGTCTGCCGTCGCCTTTGCCTTTCGCAACTTTGTAGTTCGTTGATCAATTCCTTTCACCGACCGTTTCAGTATGACCGCAATTTCCTTGCGGCTTGCCTTGGCCTCAAGCATCCTTTCCAACGTGGCAACCTCATCATCTGTCCACACGCGGCGCGCCCTGGCCATCTCATCGGCCTTGCGTTTCTTCAGATGATGCACTCGCGTTGCCACGGGTTGCAGTCTCCGGCCCAGCGCCTTGGCGATAAGTTCATTGGTGAAGCCAGAGGCAACCATGTTTTCTAATCGCTTAATCTCATCATCGGTCCAGGCGCCAGAGTGTGCCAGTTTCAATTCATCTTGGTTTGTCATCGGTTCGATCCTTCGTGGTTTGGTTGGTTGGTTATTGGGGAAGCGTATTTGCGTTAAATCCCCATCTGCCTCTGGTTCCCCAATCCCCCAGTAGATTGGCCCCTTTAGGGGGCCATATTTATTGGGGAGATTATTGGGGTAACTTTTGCCCATTGTTGAGACGTTGGGGATTATTGGGGATTACTGGGGTTATTGGGGAAATCATGCCCGTGTCTCGGCCTGTATTCTGGCAAGAAACTGGTCTGCGTCTCTGATGGCTGAGACCGTTTGCAGATCCTCATTGGAGCATTCATCGACGTACATCTGGACGAGTTTTGCGGTCTCTATGGCGATGTCAGCGGTGTCTGGTTCCATGTCATAGGTGATGATGAATTGCGCAAATAGGTGCGCCATATCACAGCCTCTCATGCGCTTGGGCATGGCATCCAGGGCGGCCAATATGCCTCTTGTCATTTGCTCTTTATGTGTCATGGTGGAAACCTTTTCAGTCAAATAATTGGATGCCCAGAGCGCTAGCCACGTCTGCAATCTCACCGTCGTAAGTGCCGCGTTTGCCGTCATTGAAGAGAACATTTATCACGCTCTTGGCTATTGCTGGCTCATCATCTGCCACGCCGTGGTAGCTGTATTCAGTGCTTTCAATGATCCTGACGATTGCGTTAATTTTTATCATTTCTAATGCACCACCAATTGCTGTGCGAAGGCCTATAAATTGCGTTTCCTGCAATCCGCTTTTGGATCTGTATGCATATGCTGCCATTGTCTTATCCTTGGTTTGTTGAGTTGGGGTTATTTGGTCCGGCGATGACCACCTTTTTGGTGCGGCCTTTTTGTCGGTCCACGTAATCTTGGACGGCCAGCACGTCTGTTTTGATCCAGTAATTTAACATTTCTTTTATGCGTTGTTTGCTGGCCTCATCGGTTGGATCTATGTTGAGTGTTTCAGCGATCGTGTACCCGGCCCATGTCGCTGACTTGGAACTGTTTGATGGCGGGTTGGCGGCCATAGCGGCTATGGCTGTTCTCACGTCACTGGCGTCCTGTTTGCTGATCCCATCGAATGCGTCGGGCCACTGCCATTTGGTGACTGCGCCAACGCTCTGGCCGGATGGCGTTATGACCGACACCTTTTCGAACCATTGGTTGACCGATGCACTGGGTGGAGCCAGGTTGCTTTCGGCGTCAGCGATGCGGAAATAAAATCTGTGGTTTTCGATCCCGGCTTTAACACCTTCGTCTTCGGACATGCTGATTAGGATGCGGTTGAACCTGGACGTACCGCGCAGCGCTGAACCGCCTCTGGCATCGTCTATGCTGGCCGTCACGCCTTGCTGGATCTTTCTTGTATGGTGGACAAGATGCAGCGCGGTTTGGGTTGTTGTGGCCATTAATCGGATCCGCTGGCCGATGGCTCTGAATATTTCGTTTGTCTCTGGTGAGCGTGACAGATCTTGCAGCGGATCGAATATGACCACGTCGATTTTGTTGGTGGTGATGAATGTTTCTAGCTGCGCGAATAGCGTTTCGTTTATTGTTCCATCGACGCCGCCGATTAGAAAGAAATCGTCATGGCTGATGCCACTGACGGCGTATAGATTGCCGACGATGTTTTCCTGTTCAATTTGGTAGTGCGTTAGCAGCGCTGAGACCCTGGCATCCAATACGTCCTGATCGTCTTCTGCATTGTAGTAAAGGACGCGCAGCGGCTCCCTGGTGTAGCCTGTCAGAATGCCTTGCCCGGTTGCTATATCGATCGCTTCAGCCAGCGCCAGCATACTTTTCCCGACCTTGGGCGGCGCCACGGTCAGGCTTGTATATCCGAGGGCGTAAAAATCTGAGTAAACAAATGTCGGGCTCGGAATGAGCGTCAGGTCTTTTTGCTGCCACGCTTTGAATGCCAGCGGCGGTAGCGCTGACGCCTCGACCGGGGTGAGCGGTTGCGGCTGTTCCGGCGCTTCGAATTTGGTTCTGGTGCGTCTGATCATGTCCCACACTTCGGCGGCGGTATCTTCGACCGTGTAACCGGGCAGTGTTAACGGCGCGGTGAGGCTTTGGATTTCTGCATCGGTTAATCCCTGCCGCACGTATGAGCCGACCAGCGTGAAGACTGCCAGGTTCCATTCGCTGCCACTGAGCGCCTGTATGCGCGCCCTTTCCCTGTCCAATGGCTGTGAACCCAGATCGATGTCTAATGCGGCTGTGTGTGGCGTCTCAGCCGCTCTGAAGACCTGATACATGCGGTCAAATGGCACTGGGTCGCGATCAGATTGGAATGTTGTTTTTATCTGGCTGACTTCGGGGATGTAGCCGCGCTGGCGTTTCTTTTCATCCGGCCATGCGACCGTGCCGCCAATCCGCATAATGCGGTCGGGATTGTGGATGGCTTGATCAGTTTTCAGCGATCGCAGGATGGCCTTTTGCAGATCGGTCCAGGCCATCAGATTATATACTGGCTCATCTAGTTCCCAGTACGCATGGCCACGCAAGTGTGGCGTCGATCCCGTCTTGACAGTCATGCTGGGTTGCGGCCCGGCGAATGATCTGATGTTGTTCATTCCGGCTTCATCGTCGGCGTCTGCGAATGCGAAAAATGCGGCCATCACGTCAGCGCTACTTGACGCCTTGCCAACCCTTTGGATCCGAATTGGATTGACCGTGACGTAGCAATTATTTTTGGCGGAATTTTGGCTTTCCACGTAGTCAACGGCTTCATCGATTTGGCCCGGCGTAAAGAATGCCCAGGTCGGAAATTTACTGTCTTGCTCCAAGCAGCGCACCTCAAATTGCGCTGGCTCAATCAACTCGCCCCATCTTTTTGTCAGGGTGTCGAGATGCGTCCTTATTTCTGTTTTCACTGCTAACATTGGTACTCTTTCTTGCCCTTTTTCCAAAACCGCATTGCGGCGGCTTGGGAAAAAGCCCGGCCATTGGGGAGGACAACGGCCGGGAAGTTTACCCAGGATCATGCGGGGAAGAGAAACGCTGATGCTGGGCTTTGGCGGCGGGGAGGAACGCCGACAAATCTGATTAGAATAAATCATCGCCTTCGCCTGGCGGCACGGCTGCCGGGGCGGTTGCTACTGGTGCTGGCGGTGGGGTTGGCGCAGCGGCCGGGGCGGTGGCGATTGACGCGCCATCTTTTAGACAGGCTGGGCGATCGATCCATTTTGCCACGTCCAAAATTGGCACGGCGGTGCCGCCCTTGGCGTAGACTTTGTCATCGACGCGCGTCAGCTTAACGTGCGGCACTTCGTTGGGGCCGCGTTGCTCCTGGATCTGTGGCACCAGGTGAACCAGCGCGTCCCATACGGCCGCGCCGCTTTGTTCCCATGTTGCCGCCCGGTCTTTGCTGATGGCCACGCGAATGCTGATGCCTTTTTTCCAGCCTTCACCGGGTGATGCCATCATCTGCGATGGCGATGGGTTCCACTTCCATTCTGGCGGCACTCCGGCCACGCCGTCAGAGCGGCACCAGCCTGTCTTGAGCGTAGCCAGATCCAGCACTAAGCCTTTGTCGGCATCGACGGGCGTTTTATCGCCGCCGTCTCTGATGTAGAATGTTGCCGGGCTTATGACCCGGTCTTTAGTGCCGTTGGCAGACCATTGAAAAAACGGGCCGGTAATACCGTCTTGGGCTAGATCGATTTCAAACATTTTTTGTTCCTTGCTTGTTGATCAGTTGAAGTGTTGTTGCGCCAGATCTTCAGCGCCGTTCCAGTAAAAGGAATTAGGGTTGTGTGGGACGATGGATGCGGCCGTCTCAGCGTCTGGCACATGGCGCAGAAACCGCTCCAATCGGATTATTTTTTGCTTGGCTAGTTTGAGCGTTTCACCGACATCGCCGTCTTCCAGCCAGTTGCATTTTTTCGGGCTGACATAGAGGAATTTGACGGCTGAATTGCCCATCGCCTTGGCATAAATGCAGCGCTGCAATTGATGCTCTGGTGACATCGTGCTTGGGATCCGGCCAGTTGATTTGAGATCAACGACCAGGCCATGCTTTTCGAAGACAAAATCAAGGTAGCCAATGACCGGGATGGCCCAATCGTCATAGTGCTTGGCAAATATCTGCACTTTGTGCTGGCCGTTCTCTGGAAAATCCGGCTCACCAAATGGCTTCAATTCGTCCAACGTGATTTTGCCAATCGGCTCAATCATCGCGCGTTCTTTGGTGATTTTGTCGCTCAACGCAATTGGAAATTGCTTGTCAAATTTCGCCAACGCTTTTGCCAGGGCATCCTCAAAGCTGGACCCGGTCAGCGTGTCGGCTACCAGATCCTCGGCGCAGATGCCTCTGAACATGGCGGCGCTGCCTGGTGTGCGTTTCTTTAAAAGATACGACAGCACCCACACATCCGGCGCATTCGACCATAGATTGATGGATGAGGCGCTTAAATGCCCGATGCCGTGGCGGTCGAAACCGCTGCCCTCTGTTGATTTAGCCATTGGTTTTTTCCTCAAATTTTATGCGCGTGAGGTGTTCGCTGAGTGATTGAATTTCATCGGCTCTAGCTTGGATTGAGTAAAGGCCGCCGCGCTGCTTGCATTCCAACCGAATTAAATTAGCGACCCGGTCAATGCGCTTCGCCAACGCTTCCAAATCTCGCGCGCTCATGGCGTGGCCACCCAGGCCATTAAAAATATGGCGCATATAGCTATGCCGCCGATTACGTCATCAATTTTTATCATTTTAACTACCTGTATTTTTGGACTGCTCGTTTTTTTCTGTGTCGTAGTGGTAAACGAGGGTTGACGTATATTGCAACCCCCTTTATTAAAAAAATGGTCATCTTGGAAAACAGAGCAGAAAATAATAAGGATAACCATGACATTACGAGAGTACTTAGATATGAGCGGCTGGTCACAACGGCAATTCGCAAAAGAGTTAGGTGCGGGTGATAGCATCGTCAGTCGGTGGGTTAAGGGCCAGCGCGTACCATCGCGGTCTAATATCAACGAGATATCGCAAATCACGAAAGGGGCCGTCCAATGGAGCGATTGGAACAGTACAAGCACCTGATCGCGATGGCCGAGAGCGCAGAGACTGAAGGCAAGTCGCTAAGTGCGCTATACCCTGGCGTGAGGCCGTCCTGGGTGTCTGGCGATATCGCTGATTGCGACCGCCGGGCGAGACAATATCGGCAGCAAGCGCTGTGCTACCAGCAATTCGAATGACAGATCTGGAAACCATTAAGCGGTTACAGTCCCGCAACAGCGAGATGCACAATAAGATCAGTAAGCAGAAGGGCGAGATTTCCCGACTGACTGAAGTGTGTGATCAACTTAAACGCGATCGAGATCGCCTTGCCAGTGAACTACGCTGGATCAAAGGAACGTCATAAAATGGTGAACAGTAGGAACAAAGGAAGCGCATACGAAAGATCGATTTGCCAATTGTTCAATCTGGAGCTTGGTTCACAGTTCAATTTCAAACGAGACCTTGAACAATACAGATCCGCTGACCACGGCGATATTATCAGTTCGGACCCCGCCTGGCCGTTTGTCATCGAATTGAAGCGCTATGCCAGCGGCCCACCGGGTGGCCAAATAGCCTGGTGGACGCAAGCGGTTAATGCCGCCACGGCCGCCGATAAATTACCCGTCCTGATCTATAAATACGATCGCGCAGATCCCATCGCGGTGATCCAGAAAAAGACGATCGCCAGAAGCCTGGGCGCCGAGAGCAAATCGATAGTCAGATATTGGTGCGAGGTGCCAGAATTTCTAACGATAGCCAGAGAGGTGATGGCCTATGACGCCACTTGAGAAAATGAAGGCGATGGCCGCCATAGAGAATGAAATATTGATTAAAAAAACGGGCAAGCTGCACTACGGCGTTTATTGCAATACCGCTGGCTTAAAGATCCCCAAGGAAGGCGGCCGCATTCCCAAGGCACAGCGCAAGCCCAAAGCGGCCACGTCCACTTGAGCCGCTCGGTAATTGACGAGGCGCTGCGCCTGATCGACGGTGACCGCGCAGCCCAATACGGCAGTGCCAGCAAAAACATGGCGCACATTGCAGAGCGGTGGAACCAGCTATTGGGCCTGGATCAGCAATTGACGATCCGGCCGATACAGAGTTGGCAAGTATGCGCCATGATGATTGATCTGAAAGTCGCTCGTTTGGCGCAGGGTTACAAGCGCGATACCGCCGTTGATATCATCGGTTACGCCGCGCTCATGGCCGAGATGATAGGAGATCAGGATGATGGCTCAGAGAGGCCGTGACAGCCGCTCCAGGAGCGCATTGCTCCAGGATCTGTACCGCAAGCGCCTAGGCCGCGTGGCGCCTCTGGAGAACGCTCGTATGCGGGAACGCATGTCACCTTATTTTAATGATACGAACGCACGGCGTGAGGCTGATAAAGGGCTGCGCCGCAACATGATTATTGAGGCCATTCGCGATCTAAGTACCTTGGGCGATTTGGTTACTGTCGAGCAGATCAGCATCCACACTGGGTTAAACAATCGATCGATCCAATCCACGATGCCATTCCTGGTGCGCTCAAAACAGATTGAGCGGGTTGGTTGGGATCCATATGAAATTCGCAGATACAGGTTGCCGAAAAAATGAACAAAAGAATTGCGCAGAAAATTACTGAAACAATTGGGCTGTTAGAGGCTGACGGCCGCACCGTTCACAGAGTTGTGATTGATGGCAAAAAGGTCGAGTTTATTTTGACGGCGCAGGATGATGCGCCGCCCAAAATTGAATGGGATTAGTGAACTTGCGCCTGATCCCAAGCGTCCTTGGCCGCGATGGCTTTGACGGCTGTGTTGCCCTGTAGCGTCGAGTTAGCGTAGCGCCGCACCATCGCACTGTTAGTGTGGCCAGTGATTGATTGGATCTGTTCTACGTTGCAGCCAGCGGCTGCCAGGCCATGCGCAGCGGTGTGGCGCAGATCGTGGATTGTCTTTTTAATGCCCAACTTATCGCGCAGCTTTCTGACGGCCTGTTCTATACCAGTGTATGCCAGCTTTTCTCCTGTCACTTTATTGCTGATAATATACTCGCCATCACGGTCAGCTTCTTCCAAAAATTTGCACAGACGGGCGGTGAATGGCACAAACAATTCTGCACCAGTTTTTTCTTGGATGACGTGGATCCCCAGCTTGCCGCCAAACTCATTGCTGGTCTGTAGTTGATCCCACTTTATGTTCAGCACATCACTGATCCGCTGGCCAGTATTGGCGCACAGTTCGATGGCCAGGCTTTCGCGCGGATGCGCAATTTCGTGCAACCGCCGGATATCATGCTCGGACCAGGGCAACCGCTGCTCGGTGTTCATCTTAATCTTTTTAACGCCGCGCGCTGGGTTGTGTTCAAGCCAGCCCAGATTGACGCCTTCTTCGAAAACGACCGTGGCAACGGTCAGTATGTAATTAGCGGTCGCTGGCTTGTCTTTGAAGGCGTCACGCAGGGCGATCAGATCTGGCTTTTTAAACCGCCTCACCAGCACAGTGCCAGCGCGCTCGTTGAGCCGGTTGAGATAGCGGTCATATGTTTTCTGGGTTGAGCCAGCGCGCAGGGCGTTGAACTCATCGCTGGCACGGTATTTTTTGATCAACTCGCCCAGGGTGCGGCGGCCGATATTTAGCGCGGCTTGGCCTTTGAGGCACTCGGCGTATTTTGCCCAGAAGGTGCCATCTTCCCGGTCGAACGGGAAGCGGCCAGGCATGGTAACGCGGCTACCGTCTTTGATGAAATAAATGTACGGGCCTTTTTTGCGGCACGGTGCGTATGAGCAATATTTTGGCAATGTCTTTTTCATTGTCTGTCTCCCAGTGGGGCGGGGCGCGATGGCCCCGGTTGATTATGCGATGGCGGCTTTGACGCGGATCGTTTCGGCTTGCCAGATCAGCTTGGCGCGCTTGACGGCCAGCAGCAGCGGCGTGTTGCGTTGAAATTGCTGCCAACCGAAATCGTCGGCGGCGTACTCAGCCACGGCTCTGTAAGCGGCAGACCATGAGCCTGACACTTCGTAATTAGTGACAGCCTCTTCGGCCAAGATGTCGATTTGATTTTCGGTAAGGTAAGCCATTGTCTGTCTCCCAGTTGGGCGGGGCGCGATGGCCCCGGTTGATTAAAATTGCCAGCTTGCGGGGGCATCTACCACATCAGAATATCGTGGCTTTTTCTCAGCATCGATCACGTCGAATATTGCATTGACGCCATCGTCAGTCAGCCAAACGATGTCGTAGCCGTCAGGGCATTTGAACGCCAAACCCTTTTGCTCCAAGCTGGTGATCAGGCCGCCGACTTGTTGCTTGTCCCAGCCAAGCGCCTCGGCAAACTCGTCGGCACCGCCGTTGGAGTAATTGTCATCAAGCTGCACTTCGCGGCTGTCATAGTTAAGGCAGATTTTAAGTGCGGCGATTTCGTTTTGTGTAAGACTTGTCATTTGATCTCTCCATGTTTTCTATAATCTACATAGTTGACAAAACGACAACTTACAAGACCCCACAAGTGAGTATTTTTGCAATTAGTTTTGCAAACCGATGACATTGAAAAGTTAACTTATTGATTTTAAATGCTTTATTTTAAACACAAGATCTGGTCTTATGATCTAGTAACTCAATAAAAACAACAACTTAGCCTCAAAAATTGCAACAAAATAGCGCATTTTCGAACTTTATTTTTGCAAAAGATCTAACTTGCCATTTTGACAAGCTAGAAATGCCTCTGCGCGCCAATAACTCGGCCCAAGATATTTAGACTGCCAGGATCTGCCACGTCCTGATCCCGGTGATTCGGATTGTCCGATGCCACCGTTACCGTGCCAGAAATTTTTGATAGAACGATCCGGCCAAGCGCCACGCCGCTGGCCGTTTCAAACGCGAATATTCCATCGCTAATAGCCGTATCGGCCGTGTTAAATATGGCAGTATCACCAGGATTGATCGTCGGCGCCATCTCGTCGCCTTGAACGTCCAAAGCCAGCATATCGGCTGGTTTGACCCCTGGGAACTTGCTAGGGTCTATAGCCAGCATGTCATCACCACTTGTGTCACTCTGACAACCATAATACATTATAACAGTCACCGGCACAACAGCGCTTGGCTCATTAAATATCACATCAATACTGATCTCCAGCGCATCAGCTAGGGTTTTCAGCGTCTGGTAATTTGGCGTTCTGACGCCACTCTCTAATCGCGATAGATGCGATTTATCTATTCCTGACAATGATGCCAGGTCGGCTTGCGACAGCCCTTTTTCGAGCCGTATTTCTTTTAGTCTCATTTTTAAGCTACTTATATTAAGTTAAAAAATTTAGATTATTGCAAATTATTTTAGAAATGGTGTTTCGGCCGGGCCGTGAGAAATTAATATTCCATTTTGTATGCGCCGCAACGCGCTAGGAACAACCGCCAGCGCAACTTGCGGCATTGCCACACATTTATTGACCCAATTTTTGCTGGGCGAAGCGTGGCTAGATTGGTAGGTTTTAACGTTTGACTTAGGTTTCATCGTGTTTCCGTTAACTTGTCGTTGCGGAAACTATTAAGCTATCAGTTGTAGTTATGCAAACATATTTTACATAAACATTGTGCGGCAAGTTGTCAGCGGTTAATGCGCGGCCCAACCATCTGGCGGTATTCTTCCAAGATTTGATCACCGCCAACGCCAGAGGACGCACTGGCAGCGCCACCGCCTATCGCCATCGGATTAGCCTTGCGCACGATCGGCAGCTTGAATGCGTTCTCAGCGGCCGTACTACCATACATATTATTTCTTAGGCCATTAACGATTGGCATTCGGCTGGCCCATCTGGCCATTGTGGTGTTGCCCAGCCATGAGGCAAACTGGCCGATCATGTTTGACGCAGACGTTGCGGTGTTGCTGGTATTCTTAGCGCCGCCTGTAACCCTAGCCGCAACCGATGCGAATTGTCCAATCAGCTTTATTTCGTCTTTTGTGAATAGCGTATTTAACAGTTCGGGGTTTTGGTCGCGCATTTTATTCCAGGCTTTTTGGAACATCGCGCCACTGACCGCCGTATTGCCAGTATTATCGACGCCTTGCTGGGCGCCTCGGCTGATCATTAAGAACGCTTCCTGGCGCAGCATGTCAAATTGTTCTTTAGGTAAATTCTTTTTTAACGTCTGCATATCACGCGCCAGGGCGGCCTTACTGGCCAAGCCGGATCCCGACGAACCAAACAGGTAATTTGTCACCGCTTCCGGCGCCAGCTTAAATCGCATTGAGCCATCGGCCTCAACCCGCTCAGTCAACTTGGGCAAGATGCCACCGGGGCGCTTCCAGCGGCTGGCGAATTGTTTGTAATTTCTTATTGCTTTCATCGTGGCACTGATGGCCGCCTCATCGCCAGACATCAGCACGTCATCGACGGCTTTCTCCAAATAACTGTCTAGCACCTGGTTAATCTGGCCAGCGGCTGCGCTGTCCGGCGTACCCTTGGCGCCCGTGTTCACTAGCTGGCGCCTGATGGTTAACAGATCCGCGACACTACCGCTCTCATCAAGCGCTGCCATCATGTCAGCCACGCGCGCATGGGTGCCAGGCGCCTGATCGGCTGGAAAGTCTCTCAGAGTGCCTCTGACGGCCGCTGCGAGTTCATCTGATATTGAGCCAGGGCCAGTGTCCAGGTAAGCGGCCCCGGTTCTCCTAGCCGCCGTGTACAGATCGTCAGCAGCGGCGCTTTCAGCGGCTCTGAGGTTGCCTAGAACTTCTTGAGCGGCTGCGCCGCCTTGCCCCTGGGCAGTGACGGCTGGGCCGCCCAAGCTGCCTTGTATCTCGTCCATGTTGCCGCGCAATTGCACTTGTTGCAAATCTCGGTTTGTTTGCATTGTGCGCCCGGCAGTTTCGCCAAAGCCGCCTTTTAGCATTTGGTCTTCAATCAGTTGCTGTCCGGCAGATCCGCTGGCGTCACCGCGCGTTAGATTTACTGGCACTGGCAATGACTGTGCGGCCGCCACTGACGCCACTGCGCCAGGTTCCAGGGCCGTATCTACTTCCTTGGCAATATTGCGCGCCAGGGTTTGCGATACCTCTGACGGGTCGAGCCCCAAGTCGTTAATCATTTTCAGAATAGATGGCGTGAAATTGCCGTACTGATCCATCACCGCTGGCGGCCGCGTCAGATATGCGCGCTTTAGAAAAGATAAAAATTGAAATGCTTTTTGCCCAAGGGCGCCGCCACCAGCGCCCAGCACCGGGTCTAGCTTTTGGTAATCATCGTCGCTCAATTCTGAACTGATGCCTTCGATTAGGCCAGCCTCAATGCCGCCAGCCGTTGCGGCGGTAAGTAATGAATTGGCGCCCATGCCTAGCCGCTTTAAAGTGCCAACAATTGGATTGGCCAATGATGCCACGCCAGCGACTTGCATAGCGTTGACTAGCTGAAAGCCTTCGGGGTTCGGATAAAATTTCGTGCGGCGCTCGGTAGGATTACCCGCATCATCGTAGATTGGCGCAACGACGATTAAGTTGTTGTATTTATCTTTGTCGAATTGCGCGCCAGGGATGATATCAGATACGCCCGACATCAGGCGATCGTCGCTCGACGTAGTGGCCAATAGCCCTGTCAGCCTGGCCGCTTTTTCTGGTGGCAGATTGAGCCGAGGCATCAGTGACAAATCTTCAAACTCACGGCGGCCGCCCGTCATGTAGTCGGTGGTTTTTTCCACAATGCCACGGGTATCGTCTGCCGGGTCCACAAAGTAGCTGTTGGCCTCTGGCGCCGCCGCCGCTGGTGGGGTGTAGCCTTTTTGCAGTTGCTCTACGAGCGCTTCAATCGATACCTGGGTGCCAGCCTGTTGCTCGGTGCTTTGCTGCAATTGCTGCATTAGAGCGTTTATGTCTACATCGCTCATGGCTGCGACCTCTGTAGCTCTTGCAGCCTGGCAAGCGCTTGCGCCTTCGCGGCCGTTGTCATGTTAGCCAGATTGGCAGCCATGTAGTCAGATATGTCTTGCGCGCTCATAGTCGCAAACTGATTGCTTGGTGCCGCCGGGTTTGCCCCAGATTGCGCCTGTTGATCAAACCAACCGTCCAACGTATTACCTGGCTTAGAGAACCAGCGCGCAGCTTTGGTCAGGGCTGCCATTGCTTTTTCTTGCGCAGCTTTTTTGTCCACCAGCCATTGTCGCAGATCTGCCGGGGCAAGGCTGCGCGGCGCGCCGATGTCCATCGCGGTTCTCATTTCTTCCTGGCTTAAAGCGCCAAAAGTAACACTTGAAATAATATCGAGACCCATCGTGTTCATCGCGTTGCGCAATTCGGCTGACGCCAATGTGATGTCGGGCAAATAATTTGCCACGAACCCTGACATGCCGTTGTTATCAATCGCGGCGATCGCTCTATTAGTCGTGATAATACTCTGTTGCGACAAGCCAATTTTAGTATAAATATCGGCCGCGCGGTCTTGGTTCAGCACCGCTTGCCTATTGCTTCCAGAGAGTTCAGCTTCATAGCGGATTACGTCTTGAATTGCCTTTTGAATTTCTACGGGATCTGTTAACTCTACCCCGTTTAGCATGTATTTTTTGGTGCCATCGTTTTGCGTGACAACGCTTACACCATTTGGATAATCCCGGTTGGCCAGACCAGTTTTTGCTTTATTCTGGCTTTGATAAAACGATTGCAATATGGCACCGGGTGGCCCACCGCCCTCAATCAGATCGGCCGCTTGCAACGCTGATGGAATTGGCTTGCCATCTGGTCCCTTCATTTTGCGCAGCATATCCACAGTTCTATTGGCGTCCGATACTGTAGCCGCCCTCTCACGCCGATCGCTCATGCTTTCGCGGATGCCAGCGGCCAGGTTGGCGTCCGGCTCCAGGCGCATCGTGTTGAAGCCCAGCGCCAGGCGGTCCATCAGGTCACCGTTTCGAAGGCCTTTGCGCAGACCGTTGCCAAGGTATTCCATGATGCCTGGCTGTTGGTTATCGTTCTGAGCGACTTGCCTTTGCCCAGGCATTGGTTGCTGTTGTCCTGGTCCCATTGTTAATCCCATCGCTTTCAGTAGAGCTTGTCTGTTGTCTTTCGCCCAGGATCCCCACACTGGCCCCTGGTTTGGCGAATAATCTGCGTGTGGCATCATGTCGAAATGAAACGTATTGGCGCCCATATACTCATTGCCAGCGCCGATGCCCCTGACGCCGAATTGCGCCGCCTTTGAAGCAAAATTCAGCGCGTCAGGATCGCCAACCCCAACCAGAGTGCCGTCCGGCCGGAACACCTGGAAATCAGCCGCCAGGCCCGTTTTGTGGCGATTACTGCCATGCTGTGGCTGATCGCCTTCCTGGCCACTGGTGACCCTAATTTTAGCGCCCTGGCCAAGCGTAGTAATCGCCGCCCGGTGGATCGCGTCCATGATCTCAAAGCCCGGCGGGTCAGGGCGCTTCGGCCCCATCGCATATTCTACATCTCGCCAGTATTCGCTGGTCACTATCTTCCCCCGCCCATCGATGTTGCGCCCAGTGTCAGATAATCAAACAAGCCTGGCTGTCTACCATTAGTTGTGGTCGTTGGGAACTGCGCGCCGCCCAGCGCTGCCACTGGCAGATTGAGCATATTCTGTGGATACTGCGCGATGTCGCCATATTGTCCGTTTGCGCTGTTGATAATCTGCTGAATTAGGTTTTGCTGCGCATTGCCCGTGTTCAACATATTTTCATTGATCTTGTTGCTGTAGTCGAAACCTTGCTGGCTGAGATTTGCAAGTTGATTGGCGCCGCCCATCATAGACTGATTGGCCGCAAAATTGTTGGCGTTGTTTTGGTTTTGTGCGGCAAAGTTATTGCCGATGTCGAATTGCGCCATGTTCTGCGCATTCTGATATCCGGCCTGGTTTAGCCCGGCCGTCATCTGCGCCGCCTGGTTGGCGAAATTGCGGTTGGTTTCGGCCTCTGCCACGCCCTGCCGGGATCCACCGTAAGCGCCAGCGCCTTGCGCCTGGGCGCCGACATTGTTGAGCGCCATCTGGTTTGCCCGGTTCATGTCAGCCATGCTGGCATCAATCACTTGTTGCTGAAACGGGTTTTGATATTGCTGCATGTTGGTGCCAGCGACCGTATTTGGCGTGACCTGGTTGGGCGTAAAGCCCATCCCCATGCCCGTGGCATTGACGGCTGTGTTATAAGTGTTGGCGCTTGTCTGCCCGACATTACCGCCAGCCAATGGCTGGGTTGGCATTGCCATCGGTTGCTGATATCCACCGTTAGCCATTATCCGAGCCTCTTTTGTTGCGATTGGATCGCCGGAAATAACCCGCCGCCTGGATCCATAAATTGTTTAGCAATTGCGCTGGCCTGATTTGGATCGTTCAGTTGCAACGATGCGAGTTGCTGATCGACCAACGGCGCCGCGCCGTAAGCCATCACGCCGCCGCCATAATCCTGCGCGGTTGGCATATTTGCCATGACATCAGCCGGGGCGTTCATTCCGAAGGCACTGGCTAGATCCGCGTTATTCTGGAACGACGAAATTTGGTTGTCGTTAAACGCCGCAACCGATGGCCCGTAATTTCTGATCGGCCCTAATTGCGCGATTTCATTTGCGCGCGCCACGTTTTCCCGGCTTTCATCCTGGACCCATTGGGGTATGGATGCTGTTGATGTTGTCTGACCGCCTTTACCGCCGCTCATGTCTCGAACTCCTTGACTATCGTCGTATGCAACGGCCGCCAGCCGTATTTTTTAAATGCTCTGACCCAGCCCTTGCGGCCAGATATACTTGCGCCGCTACAGCCCTGATCTTTGGCCCAGGCGATCACGTCATCGTGCATATCCGCAAGTTGGGCCAATTCGCCGCCGCCCAGAAAAATGTTGATGACCTTTTTCTTGGGAAATACATGAATTTCTGTCACTAAGCATCCTTTGCCAGTTGACCAGAGTTGAAAGCGCTGGTCGTAAACGCCGTCTACAATATCCCAAAAATCATGGGTGCCGCCGCTGTACTTGAGCGCATTCTCAATCCAAGTCTTACAGTGGGCCAGATCTTGCGTCATGGGCTTGTTCATAGCGATGTCACCACCAATGCCCCGGCGTTGGATACGGTAACATTATACCTCCCGCCGTTCGGCGCGGTCAGGATCAATCGGCCTTCGCCAATCTCGACATCCTGATTGCGCTTGTGGTTGCTATAATCAGCCAGTTCCAGAACGCGGTTACGCTCGTTTTCCAGATTTGCGGAATAGGTTGGCGATGTCATCGGCAGTCTCATCGGCGGCTCCCGGCGGTGGCGTCGAGGCGCATTATGCCAACGCGCCAATCGGCCAAACGAGCCGCATCCACGCGCATCCTGACCTGGCGGCCCTGGAGCCTAACACTGGTCGGGTTAGCCATTGTAAACGGCCCGTGGCTCGTCTCAGGTGCATTCGGGTATAATCGGGTTTTAAGCGTGACCGTGACATCCCCGGCGGTTGCCTCATCTGGCACGATTTGCGTCACCCGCATAATCTGATCCCCACTGGCTAGGGCGATCGGCGCCGTCTCGGCAAATATGTTGGCCTCATCGTAATCCAGGGCAATTTCATGGTCGTAAATGTCAGAGCCATCGGTCCAGATTGGATTTCTAAACACGCCAGCCTCGACGCCAGCAGTGCGGCTTAACTCGCCAATCAGCCAGTGGCCCTCTTCGTAATCATAGCCGACATAGCGGTCGATCTCGTTGGACCCTTCGCTCGGATAGAACCACCAGATCTCTTTATTGCCGCCGTTAACAACGGCCCATACTTTAGATTTCTGGGCGCGGTTGATGCCATCGAAAACGTAATCCGCAACATCGCATTTTACTGGCTCAACGCTTGAGCCGTTAAATTTAAAAAAGCCTCTCTCGCCCATCCAGAAAACGCCAGCATCGACTGACGCGGCGGCCTTGCGGCTAATGACGCCGCAATTGGTGCCGACCCGGTTGAACCCATAGACGTAGGGCGGCCCGGTGTAACTGGCAGTATGCGCGTCATTGGTGGTCAGGATCAGAGATTGGCCCCTTGCGCGAATACCGCATTGGATGCGCCCAGTGGTTTGAAGTTCTATATCGCCAGCCTCGTTGGTGGCGCTGGCCGACCAGGTGGTCAAAGCCTCTTTATCGCACCAAGATATTTTGCGGCTGTTACCGCCGGATGCCAGGGCAAATAAGAACCGCTCTTCGGTTACCAAAAGCGCTTTGCAATCGGTTGGCGCGTTAGTGATCGTCGCGGCATTATTGCTGTTGTTCAAATCCCAGGATACCAGCTTGCCATCGCTAGATGCGCAGCCAACCAGTAGCTGTCCGAAATTGTCGAGCGACCAGGTAGTGGCCTCGCTGAACGCGGCCGTATCAGGGCGCTCAGTGCCGTAAGTTGCAGACCCATAGGTGCCAAACCCATAGCCTGTCTCAACGACCGCTGACGCCAGCCCAGTCGCCACGCTAGTCGGTGTAATGTCAGTGACCGCCCCGGCCGACGATACCGCCCATAATTTATTCGCAGATCCAAACGCCAGGCGCTGCACTGCGCTATTGTCAATCCACGCCAGGGCGCCGCGCGGCACCTCAGTGAAATTGCTATTTACCCGCTGGCGCCAACCGCCAACCGGGCGTAACGACCCATCGCGCCACCGTACCAGGCTGCCATCTCGCCAGCGCCCAGCGCCTTCAAGATCTGTCCCGGTCTTATAGAACCCGGCTGGTATGTCGAGCGGCAATAACATCTATGAGATTGTCCCGTTCTGGATGAGTGACCCGGTGATTGTTAAAGCGCCGTTGCTGTCGAGTTTCATGCGGTTGGTGCCGCCATAACTGAATATCAAATTGTTGCCAGCAACCGTTACAACCCAATCGGCCGCGCCAGCCGATAAAGTCAGCGTTGTGCCGATATCAAGCGCACCGTCGATATCGCCAGAGCCGCTGATGTCCAGCGTAGTGCCAGCCAGGGTGCCGCCTGTCACCGTGCCAGATGTGCTGATCGATGACCCAGTAACCGTGTTTCCGGTCACCGTACCGCCTGTAATCGTGCCGCTCGTTGTAATCGCGCTTGCGCCGTTGTTGATGGCGCCAAACCCAGTGGCGATTGTACCGCTGTTAAGCGCGCCAGTGGTTACCAGGCTGCTACTGCCAGCCGCTGCGCCCTTCGCGTCCAATTGCGTCTGTATCGCGCTAGTCACGCCTGTAACGTGGTTAATCTGCGCCCCGGTCGTGGTGATGGCCGTGCCACCAATTTTCCATGATCCGGCAGTCAGATTTGGCCGTATGGCCGTTGTGCCGTCGAGCAGATCATCCAGGCTGTCTAATGTAGTATTCCATTTGCCGCCCCAGGTGTCGGCGCTGGATCCGACTTCTGGTTTCACCAGGCTAAAAGTTGTCGTTGTCGTATCAGCCATTCTAAATCACCGTCCAGATTTCATCGGTCTCTGCTTGCGTGACCCATTTATAAGTTGCGTTTGACTGCATTATAGACGTTGCCGCCGTAGTTGCAGCACATGGCAAAGTGTAGGCGGCGGCAGCGGTGGCGCTTGATGCGGCCGACCCGGTTGATTGAAATAAAACAGAGGCGTAAATGTCAGCGGTTGACGTGCTTGTTATGTCAATCTGATCGACCCCAGAGTGCGTAAAACGCAGCATGGACGGCGTTACTGTCATGGTGAGCGCCTTGCTCACTTGCGCGGAATACACGCTCATTGCAGCCGCTGACGCGCTGGCAGCGATGGCCGGGGTCGCCGCCACGTCTTTGATCTTATCAACCGCGCTGGCCACTGTTGCGGCAATCGCCGGGGCCGCCGCCAGTATTAGCTTATCGCCCTGCGCGTAGCCATCTAGCCAGTAATCATGTACGCAATATTCTGACATCGTTTTTCCTCTACATTGCCAAGATCACCGCGACGATGATCAGTAAAACCAAGATCCCGATAAACACGCTAATGCCAACCGTGGCGGCATCTTCAACCACTTGCTGGGTTTCTTCTTTTTTCTTTTTGCGCGCGGCGGCGAGTGCCTTTTGCTCCAACAATTGGTCTTGCTGGATCTGCAAGATCCGCTGCCAGGAGTGATATCCGAACCTGGCGATAATCAATTCTTGCGCAATTTTTAGGTCTTCTTTTGCGGTCTCCTCGGCAATCACGATTTGGGTTGCCGATTGCCCGGTTGCTTTCGCCTTGCGCTTGTCCTTGGCAATATCTTGCTGCCCTTGGAACAGATTATCGATGTCAGCCGCGATATCCGAAACATCTTTACAGCTTGCGATCGTGCCTTTGATGGCATCGATGCTGGCTTTAATTAACGCCGCCCCGGCAAGGATTTCTGCTACCATACGGCACCGCCAATCACTGGCCAGCCAGGATGGATGACAGTAACCCAATAATGGCCGCCGCGCTTGCCAGCATGATCATTTCGATGCGTTTTAATCGAAGGAATAGTTCCTTGAATTGCAGCCTGGTGGTCTCTTCTAGGACACTGACACGGGCGTTGAGATCTTTGTCTTGCATTTGATTAACTTGGTGCCACTGGCCAGTTGACCGTTTCGGGGAAAAATTCTTGCGCTGGCAAATCACGCAGCGCTTGTCTGTACGTGCGCCAATCGTCAGGCACATGGTCAGGCCAAACGTGGCTGTCCGACAAAGCTAAAAGATGATTGCGGTAATCCCTTGCAGGAGCAGGGGCGTCTAAATTATCCAACGTGTAGGCAAGTTGCTCTGCGTTTAAAATCATTAGATGAACTCCACAAATGTTACATAACCACCAAGACCATGTTTTGTATAACCACCTGTTCCACCACCGCGAGTACCGCCTTGTATTAAAGTGGAATGGTCAGCGATTGTAAAATTAACACTACCAAAATTAACTACTGTTTTAGGGCCAGCACCATACCCAATAAAAGACGCCGCATCAGTTGTGGCATCAGTCCCCGCTAAATAAGTTTCTGAAGTACTGCCAGAAAAAGCAGAAGTGCTATTGTCTCTAGCCGAGGCTGCTGCGCCAACCGCGCTAGAACTTGCATTGTTTCCACCTGTCCCACCACCATATCTTACCGCTCCATTTCCACCGTTACCCGCACGGGTTGCCGCACCACCGCCGCCGCCAGTATAAGATGTGCTAGGACTAGCACCTGCACCGCCTGTAAAATTCACAGTCCCGCCGCTTGCAGTACCACCAGCGCGTCCAGAGACATTGTTATTACTGTGAGTAGGACCGGGACTGTCAGGACCGGGGGTGCAAGTCATTCCAGCCGCTGTAGTTGTTTTATCGTAACTTGCAGAGTGACCGTTTCTGGTAGGCCCTGCTGGTATATCATAGCTGTATGATGATGCGGGACTTGCTATAAATTTCTCAGCATACGACTGACCACCACCACCCCCACTTTTGTAGTTGTATGGGCTGCCAGCAGAAGTACTTGAGCCAGCGCATCCGCTACCAACGCAAATTAACAAACTAGAACCAAGTATCGGTGTATATGTGCCTGTTAATCTGGTGCCGTCATCAGCTCCACGGAGGGTATTAAAAAACGTAGTTGCTTTTGCTACTACCATTGTTCGTGTCATACCAACGCTAGACCAGTTAGTACTTGAGCCACCACACGCCAGAATACCAGATGCGGCAGGGGCTAGTGAAAGCGATGCAGTAAATCCGTTTATGGTGTTTGTGCCATTCGGTTTTATGTACATTATATGAGAAGTGTCGTTGTTGAACACATAAAACGCACCCTCAGCAGCCGCTGGCAATGAGATGATTTTTTCCCCTGTTGCAGTAACATTAATCAAGTTACCGTTTTGTGCGGCAGTCAAAGTCGTATGGTCTGATACCGTAACCGTGCTTGCCGCAAACGCGCCACCAGCATCAGCCCACTGCGCCGTTCCAGCACTGGCGTAAGTTAGTACTTGGTCTGCCGAGCCACCCGATGGGATCTCCAATTTGCCAGTGTTTAAATTGTTGAAATTTGCATCGACTTCGTTGTGAGTAAGGGCGCTGCCCTTGCCAGATCTGGTGACTATTGTGGCCATATTATTAATCCAATGTGATGTCGATTTCGCCAGCGTTAACGCGCAGAACATCGCCAACCGCGACTGCCTTGCTGGTGGTCAGCGCCGAGTGAACGATCAGATCGCCGCTTGATGCCGCCGTGAACACGCCAACATGCGTGACAGTTCCCCAGGCGTTGCCCGTACAGGCTGGGTATTCGATGGCGCCCGAATTGGTGGCCAGGTTGCCGCTGACGGTCCAAGCGGCCGTTTGGCGCGCATAACCATTGCCACTGACCTCAGTGCCGGATCCGGCGTCTGTCGGATCGCTGGTAAACAATGCCAAATACCAGGCCGTCGGTCGGCTTACTGATGTAGTCGTGAAAACGTAATTTAAGACGTGAGTTTCATATGTATTACTAAGGCTCATGCTGATCTCCTATTAGCTGGTGCCATGCCCCGGTGGCGCAAGCGCAGCCCGGTGCCGTTGTATTTAGCAGCATGGCTGCTGTTGGTGATTTCGTTGAGTGCGCGCTCTGCCAGGGCCGACCAAACCTGGATCCGCTGGTCTTCGCCGAGATAAGGCGCAGAGTGCGTGAGAGCGCCGTACAGGTACAAGTCTGGATTGCCTTCTAGCAACCAATTGGTGGCCGTACTGTCGCTCAGTGCGTCTATTTTCGCGTAGTAAATCAGTTCAGAAGTGTACGCCACGTCCGGCGTTGGGAAGACCTCAAATTGGCCGTCCACAAATGCGTAGTAAGCGGGGCGCCCGGCAACGTCATTGACGTTCCTTCGCATCTCCATCAGTTGCGCATTCGACGCTAATTCGATCGGATAGGTGCCATCGCCCATGACCTGGAAGCGGATCGTTTCAAGCCAATCGCTGGGCTTGGCGCTGTACTGCGTGTCAATTTCAGCGCTGGCGCGTTTTTCCATTTCAAAATGCCGGATGCGACGATTAAAATCGGCTTCGGCCAAGGTGATAAATGTCGGGATCACAGCCGTTAGGTCATCGCGATTTAGAAAATCGCCGATCGCACTTTTTAAGGTTGTGAACGTGAACGACATTTAAAATCCCTCAATTCTCAGTTTCTGGTAATCGCCCTGGATTAACTTGCGTTTGGCGTATGCCATATATGCCTTAGTGCCGACCGCATGGCCGCATTCTTGCGCCCAGGTCTGAGCGATCGTGTTAGGCACCCTGGCTGCCAGGCGGCCATTGCGGCCATAGTTCGGCATCTCGTCATAAACCGATCTCAGGCGCCCGTTGGCGTCCAAAAGAGGCTGAACATCCTCGGTCGTTTTGACGTAAACTTTGCCGTCCTGCTCTTTGATCATCTGTCGCTCCGATTAGGTGGTAGGCGCCCAGTTTCCTGGACGCCCAAACTGTTTAGGACGCTTGGATATCGCGGATCGCGCCTTGCGATTTTTCCGCGTCTACCTGGAGGCCGTATTCGCAAGAAATTAACTTGCGTTCGCTGTGACCTGTCTTGGCCAAATCTTCCTGCTTTGTGGTTTGCAGATAGCAAACGCGCAGATAGTTTGGATCCAGAACATACGCCTCACGCGCCAGGCTGAAGCGTGATGGCACCACTTGAAGTTCGCCGAAATCGGTCACGATAAAATCAACCGCACCGCTGATGCGCTTGTCATCGGCCTCTTTGTAGCGAGTTGAGTTGCCAGTGAACGTAGACGAGATCTTCTGCTTGATCGCCGGGCCAACCAGGACCATGCTCGGATCCGCGCCTTCCGTCCAACACAACTGAACGACATTGTTCAGCATCGCCTCTGTGATGGTGCGCAGAGTGCCGTTCTGATACGCCGCATTGGGATACCCGGCGGCACCAGTTCCGCTTGTGGTAGGCGCTGTACCGCCGCTGTGCTTGTCCACGTTTGTGATCAAGAATGCAGACAGACCAGCGGTCGATCTAGCAGCCGATGCGGAGCCAGCACTGGCCGCTGTATTGGCGCAAAGCATAGTTTCCATATCGCGCTTTAACTCACGCAATTTGAGTGCCATTTGCTCTGCCATCGTTTGAGCATTGGCAGCGCCATTGACCGCTTCGTTGGTCGATGATGTCTCAACGACTTTGTCCGACAGTTGCACATAGTTTTGCACTCTGACAGGCAGTGTCGCGCTGTCATTGCCTGGAGCCGCTTCGCCTTCAATCACCCGGTTGGATGAATTGACCGATGCAAGTTCGGTTACTGGCCATTCAAAGAGCGTATTTGAAACGTCCTTTGTGCCAGCCGCTTGCATCAACGGCGCATCGTCTGGTGAAATCGAAATCAGAGCGTCTTGCAGATCGTCTCTGAGGGTGGTTACGGCATACGTTTGTACCGTGTTGCTATTAACAGCCATGTCTTATTTTCCTGAGTTCATGATCCAGGCCGCGACATCTTGCGTGGACCCGGTTCGTTTCATTTGTGAACGCGCTGCTTGGGCTTGTTTTTGCTGGCTGGTTGACTGTGATCTCCGCGCACCTGGCTTGATCGCACCGCGCTTAACTTCAGCGGATTGAACATTGCCACGGCTCTCAAATTGGTGGAGAGCGTGTAGTGCAGAAACGAAACGGGGATCCGCTTCGTTCTTCATTTCGGCTTCGCTAAAACCATACTTGGCGCCAGTTTTCATCATCGCCGAAATCGTCTCTGGGCCTTTTACCGGGTCTTTTAAGATCGGTATCCGTTCCATAAGATTTGCGGCTTCTTGCTGCACATATTGATCGCGCTGGGCCTGTTGCTGGGCCTGTTGCTGTTGCTGCAAGAGATACTGTTGCTGTTGTAAAGTTTGGCGCTCGGCCTGGGCCGCTCGGAAATCCTCCATCGCTTCCAGGTATCCAATTGGATCTGTTTCGCGCATTGATTTATCGGGCGGTGTGAGATCGTCAGTTTGCAGCCGCTCATTGACCTGGGCCAATGCCTGAGCGTATGCGTTCGAGGTTTCATGCGCTTCGGCCTTTGCTGCTTCAACGGCCTTACGTTGTTCAGCGACTTCGCGCATTTGCTGTTGGATATACTGTTGACCAGAATAGCTTTGGGTTAGTTCCTGCTCGGTGACCTCACGCAATTCGCCATTCACTTTGACTTGATACATGCGTTCTTCGGGTTCGGCTTGGACTTCCGGCTCGTCTGCTTGTTCGTAATCCTCAGATATTTGCTCCGGCTGATCGATTTGATCATCGGACATAGTTTCTTCGACAACCGCCTCATCTGAGGTCTGTTCGACAGGTGCCTCGGCGGGTTGCATGATAAGGTGTTCGGCAATCGACTTGTGGTCGTTTGCATTCATTTCTGTAGTCGCGTTATCCACGGTGCTACGGCCTTTTTTTGGTCTTTCGTTCGGCCATTCGCGCATCGTGCAGCACGCGCTGCATTCGATCAGTCAAATGTTCCATTGCGCGGATCAGCAGCCGCGCCTCTGCTATTTGGTCTTCGGTGCTATCGGGTGCCAGGAATATGCTTACCTGGTCCGATTTTACCTCGGCCATTAGTTCCTCGAATACGGGGTCGGTCATAATTGCTTTGACCCGGTCTGCCCGTTTCCCGATATCCATTACATCATGCCCTGTTCGCGCGGCGCGGCCTGTTCGGCCCTCACTCGCTCGACATCAACTGACGTGCCATATTTGCCCAAAATCTCAGCCACTTTGACCGCCAGATCCTGTACCATTTGATCACGGCCACGATCGTCGCTCATCGCCATTTCTTGTTGTCTCAATTGCATGTTCGCCTGGGCCTTCTGGCTCTCAAGCTGCAATTTCATCATGTCGCTCTGGCCGCGCTGTTGCGCCTTCATTTGCTCGACTTGTAAGAATGCTGCATTGGGGTCTGGCTGGCCTTGCTGCGCCTGTTGCTGCGCTTGCTGCGCTTGCTGGGCCATCATCGCTTGTTCGCTCTCCATCGTAAGCGGCATGAAATAACGATCAGCGTCTTTTATCCCGGCGGCCGATAACAGATCGGCGGCGGTATTGCGGAACTGGTGCATCATCACTAGGCCATTGCCAGGGCCGTATTGCTGCAAGATGCCTTGCTGAATTGTCATTGCCTGTTGCAGCGCCGCCTGGCGTTCCTCAGCCCGGCCAGTGCCGAGCCCAACATTGGTGGTCATATCCATATCGGCTTGCCAGGAAGACGGGTCTACTGGCACGAAATTGCCGTTTAGACGCATTACAGTTTCTTTGTCCTGGTGTTGGATCGACAGATGCAAAATCAGCTTGAACAACTGCGTCATGCCGCCTTCTGCCAGGTTGCGCGCCATCACCTCGGTTTGACCAGCGGCGGCGGCCATCTGAGCCGAAACGGCCACGGCCGTTGTTGATTGTAGCTGATCTGGATTTAAGCCCTGGCTAGCGCGCGTGATCCCGGTTTTGCTTTCGATCATCTGATCCATGTATTGCAGCGCTGGCAATGTTTGCCCGGCCGCAAATGGCACGGTTAGATCCTGGATGGCGCCAGGCGATCTAACCCTGATTACCGCACCAATTTCGTTATTTAGAACATCGTCCAGGTTGGTCGCATTTTCTTGCACAACCAGCCGGGGCGTGTTGGTCATCGCCACGTTGTCTAAAATGCCGCGCATAATTGATGTGGCGGCATCCTGATCGTCGCGGATCAGATCAACAATTGAAGTGCCAAAGAACGAATGTGGTTCCGGCGAAATTTCGAAAACGGCAAACGGGATCTTGTCGATCGGTTCAGCGCTGAGTAGCGTATAGGATCCACCGCCAAGCACAAAGCGATAGAGGCTAGGGATCCCAGTGCCAAAACTATCAACTCTCATATAGGCTTCACTGACAGCGACCAGGCGCATCGATACATCCTGGTTGCCTTCGTTATCGTCTGTGCCAGCCGTGACGCTATAGCCGTGTCTGGCGCTGCGTTCGCCATCGTATGCACTGTCTGCCTGGTCTAACGAACTGAGATCCGCCACCTCGTCGAAGGCATAGCCCAACGCGACCAAGTCTCCGACCCGCATCTCGGTTCGATGTACGACACAGTAAGCGTCTTCGAGGCTGCGCGCTTCGCGGTTAACGAAAAATTCCTCTGGCGGTATGCTGTCGATCTTGATCTGCCCGGTGCGCTTTTTGCGCGCCACCCGGCACGATATAATCGGCGTTTCTACGTCCATTCCGCTAGCCGGATCCATAGTGATTGTTGTCTCAATTTCCTGAGACATCACCGTCAGATCTGGCTGGCCTTCCAGGAAGTCAAACGCCGCCTGGTCTAGCCCAGTATATTCGTGAATTGTTTGGTGGTCTGTATCCTCATAATAGGCTTTTAAAATGCCAACGCGCTTAACCATCGCATCGTGGAAAGCGTCTGATAATAGCCGGAAACCGTTGTTTTTGCTAAATATATAATTGCAATATGATGTAGCCTGGGCGGCCGCCGCCACGTCCTCTGGACCGCGCGGCACAAATTCCACCGCCTTATCAGTGGTCATAAATACTTTTTGCAGACTTGGTTTGATTGCCCTTACGGTATCTCGCACCTTTGTTGATACGATATTCGACCGCCCTTCCTCAACGCCCAGGTCGGTTTCGCCGTCCATATAGCGTTGCGCCTGGATCCGGCTTGGGGCGATATCGCTGTCGATAAAATCAACGCACGATTTCACAGCCGTCGATACGATCGACTGCAATTCGTCTGAGGTGAGTTCTGTCGGTTCTTGAGCCATAAAGCTCAAATACCACCGCCCTGATTTTATTTTAACTTATGCCGATTTTTTCTTAGCGTTGCGCGCGCTGATCGCCTTGCCCTTGCGCACGGCATCGGCCTTCGAACTGGCACCCCAAGCGCGCAGCGATTTGAGCAATGGCGTTGGTTTGCCGTCCTTCGTTTTTTCGGGACCAGGCATTTTTCCCATGCGTTGCAGGAAGGCGGCGCGGCGTGGGCCGGATCCGCTTTTTTCTGGTCTACCCATCGGCTAACTCTAGCGCTTTATGTAGTGTCTCTTTGTTTCTGCGCGACCACCCATTGCCATAGATCTTGTAATCTCGCAGCGACCTGTAAAACCGTTCTCGCTCATCGTAATATTTTTGCAGTAGGTCTTTAGGCTCCTGCAAAGACACAGCCGCCAATGATTGCGGCCCGATCTTTCCATCTGGCTTTGCGCCCACCACCTTCTGCAAAATCTTAGACGCTCTGCTTGGCCCAGCATTCACGCAAAGATCCGCGCAGCTAACGTCAACACCGCTGGGCAGATCGTCAGCTTTAATTGCATCCCAATAGTTGGATTTATACAGCGGCATTACATCGTCAACGGTAAGCTGCTTCATCACGTCTATTGGCGCTGGCTTGCCGCTAAATTTTGCCCAGTTATACGCCGTCACGCCCAACATCGTGCTGCCTTTATTGCCGTGGCCGTCCCCTTTTTTATTACCGCTGTCACGCTGGTCATCGGTAAAGCCGCCCTCATGGGCGATCAACATATCAAAGAACGCGCCCCAGTTTCGGTTCATTTTTCTTGCTCCAATATCTGCTGTCTCTGGTCTTTCAGGACCTGACACTGTTGATTGATTTCTGTCTGTTGACGCTGCAAATCGTACCAATTGCCCAGGTTAAAATTCTCAACAAAATCTGGGAATTTTATGACATTGTCTTTTTGCTCAGACGCCATCTTTTGCCTCATTTTTTGGTAAGCAATATGTCACCACGAAATCGGCCGGGTTGGTGACGTGGCCATAGCGTTTTGACAATTCACTAGCCACGGCATTGCAGCGGTTGATATCGTCAAACACCCACTGATCTGGATCGCTCATAACCCGGCGGTCCTCGCCCAATCCCAGTATGACCACCAGAACAAACACGTCATTTTGCGCGTTTTTTAATGATCGCCCAGGCTTTGTCCGAAACCCCGGCTGGCTTGCGATTTGGAATAACCAGACCAGATGACAATTTAGGCTTTTTCCATTCTTGGACGCCCTTCATGCCATTCAATCTGTCTTTGCCTTTAATGCCATATGCCATTACTTTTTTCCCATAAACTTGGCCGCCTGGCGGCTTGCGAAAACTGCACTTAAAATCACGCCCAGCATGGCCTTGTACCAATCTGGGCAAGTCTCAAGCGCGGCAAAACCGTTTTGCACAATCTCGCGCCCGGCATCGCCGCAAAACGCCAAAACCAATGGCAGCGCAAAGATGATTGCGTACATTTCATCGGCCCAAGAGTTAGACGCATTCTTGGCCATCAGGCGTTCCCATTCTTGGCCGCTCTGGGCCGCTGAGAGGACCACCTGGGCCTCTGCGTCGGCTTTGGCTACCCTTACGCGGTTCTCAGCCGCTTTGGCCTCTGTGCGGCCCGTGAGCCACGTTCCCGCCAGATTAGACAGTGGTCCGATTAATGCCTGGATCATCGCTCTTTACTCCCTGCCACGAAGTACGATGCAACGAGGCCCGAAAGCGCCAAATACTGAGCCATCAAAATACTTTCGGCTGCCA
>Ga0208660_1000056_pt1 | contig 36925 bp, 66 predicted proteins | sample DEB08_DNA_13_FD_184527 | JGI IMG/M metagenome (GOLD analysis project Ga0208660, IMG submission 184527) | Aqueous microbial communities from the Delaware River and Bay under freshwater to marine salinity gradient to study organic matter... | ecosystem: Environmental > Aquatic > Marine > Coastal ... | reverse complement strand
GTTTTAAGTATCTTTTTTTTTAGGTTAAAAACTGGAGTAGTTAAATACTTTTGAGTTTTCTTATCAAATGCTTTCACGTCTAAAATATCTTTTGTTAGGTCGTTATTTACTACTACAAAATCAGCTTTATAAGTAAACATTAGTTTATTGTCAATTTTATAACGAAAAGGAACTTGCATATAAAAGTCTTTAATTTCATTAGTTCTTTTAAGAAGTTTTAATTTAGTATAATAATTACCCTCTGAAATTGAATCGAATTGAAAGCCGTCAATCTCTACTTTTTTATTTAAGTATTTACTTTTTTTGTACATCATTATTTTTTAGTTAAACTATTTTTAACAGTCATTAAACGAAATTCATTTCATTCACATCGTTTAGTTTGGTGTTATAAACAACCTCCAGAACAGCTTAACTTTCCACAACAAGAGCAAGGAGTCGGTGTGTTTATAACATCATCTAAAACACAATTATTAACTTTATTTCTGCCATCTTGTATAATATCGTACAATTTGCATCTTATATCATACGCTTCTGTGCCAAATTTATAGGTTATCTCTTTGTTTAAATCTACTAATCTTTCAAATATATCTTCCATAGTCTTCATCTCTTTAATTCGTTAATAACTGTGTTTAGTTGTAGCATTAAAAATAATATTTAAGTTCATTATACACGCACCTAACTATCTCAGCTTTTACATGGTCTTTAATTATGCTCTCTATTAAAGGTAATTTTTTACAATTATTAATATTATAAACATTAATATCCGAGTGTATTTCATCCCTTAAAAACTTAAGACTATTAACTATAAACTTACCATTATAAACGGCTTTATCTGTAATGACTTCAAAAGTTTTATCACTTTCAAATATGTTAACTTCTTTAATTTTCATTTTACACTTCTTTAAATTCAACAACTGGTTTATAAATCTTAAATCCTTTAGCTTTTAGGTAGTCTATACAAGTAGTATCATTTAACTTCATAGGGTTTTTAAACTCTTTTTTAGTCCACATTCTGGAGGTGTTTAGTTGCGTACAATTTAACTTCAAAAAAGTATTAACTATTTTCTCATTATGTCGGTTCATTTTATACCCTAGCAAAACAGCTTTTTTAATAAACTCGTTGCTAGAAAAAGTTTCTTCCATTAACGATAGTGATTGTTTTAGTTTGCTCATATTAATTAACTTTAATTAGTTTATCAAATCCTTTAAATATCCTAACTTGTTCAGCAGGGTGTAAACTCCAAACTCTTTTTTCGATTATTGGGTTTCCTAATTCATCACACTCAACAAAAGTATTAATAGAGTCTAAACTTCTAAGTAGTAAGTAATACATATCATTTTCTTTGCCTTTGTAAATTTGTTTTTCGTGCATAACCTATATTTTTAATTACACGGCAAAACTAACTATTTAATTTTAATTAAACTAAAAGTTATTTGTTAACGATTGTTAAATTGATTAAAGTAATTTTCAATTTTATTTAATTCTAGTTCGTACATTCTTTTAGCATTGGTTAAAGCTGATTGTTTTGCTTCTATGGTATTTGTAAAAATATATTCACAGGTTAAAGTAATCTTATCAATATCTTCGCTGTAAAACCCCTCTTGAATAAGTCTTTTAGGTATTTTAATCTTATAAATTAAATCTGCATTTTGTTTCGGTGGTAATTCTATTCCTATTATATGACTTTTAGCAATTTGATTTTTACCATAAACAAAAAATATATCTTGCCCTAAGCTAAATCTTTTCTCGTTTCTTAATGTTCCTACATAGCAAAAATCTTCGCTCATGTGTGTTGTTTTGTAAATTTCTTTTATTTCCATAATGTTAAATTGTATCAATTATTATTAATTGGTGTTGTGTTAAAATTATTAATTGGTGCTTTATTTTTGTTAATTAACTAATTATTAACTATTTATATTTATCGTGTAAATAAGTTCCTAATCCTGCTCCAATAAAAATTCCGCTAATACAACCTAGTAAGTATATCATAATTTTAAAAATAATACATTTCTTTTAAATCAATTTTCTTTGCTTTTTGTACTCTTAAATATTCGTTAAAAAATAATTGCGTTGCCGTTTCTTGTCTTAATCTAAACTCTTTTTCTTCTGCTTCTTTTTTCATTATTATTTCATCTTTTAAAGCATCTACACTAAACTTTATTAACTCGCTCATCTTATTTTCCTTTTTCTTTTCAATGCTAATATGCTTAATAGCTCTTAATCTAAAGATTGTTTTTTGTTCTTCTGTTATTTCTATTAATCCTTTTTCATAAAATTTCTTAAAACAAATTACTGCATTATGTCTATCTAACTCAATAGGCAAATCTTCTGCCATTGCTTTATTGTAAAAATCAAAAAGCATTTTATCTAATTTCTCTTCTTCTGTTAAAAGCTTTACAACATCAATAACTTCTTCTTCAAGTTTAAATCTAAATTTGCTTTTCCCTCTAAAACTAACTTTAAAAGTCCAATTAACCAGATTAAACATATCTTTTAACCTATCGTAAGCACGTTCACCGTATTTTTCAGCCATTTGCTCATTAGATAGGTTAGTAGTAATATGAGTTTTAATATGCTGATATTTAAGTAAATCATACCTTGAATAAATAATTTTTTGAAATACCTCTACATTATTTCCAAAGTGCTTTCCAATTTCCTCAGCTCCAAAGTCATCAAATAACCGTTCTTTTTTTTGCTTATAAACTGCTATTGCTTCATCACCTCCAATATTGTATTGAGCAACAACATCATTTGCAGGGTTGTAAGCGAACTTTTTATTTTGCGGTAACATCTTCTGTATAATTCTTAATATATCCGTTTTACCGACACCAAAAGAGCCTCTAATCATTAATCCTTTGTTTCTATCTAATGTAGTTTCTCCACCAAAAAAGTAATTTACTATATTTTCTAAAAACTTTTCATTTTCAGAATCTCCATATTCAAAATTCTCTGTGTACTTATCTACGTACTCTTTAAAAAAATTATAACTTGTCTTCATATTCAAAATTATTTGATGTGTAACTATTAGTTTTATTTTGAGGTTTACTATTTTGAGCAAATTTTAAAGAATTTTCATACCATTTTTGCAATCTTAAATTTACATCAAAAGTTTTTTGCATTTCAAACTTCATTTTTTTCCCTTGTAAATTACTTTCAGTCCAATGCCTTATAAAATCATTAATCATTTTTTCAGAATATTTATTTTTAAATTGATTTGTAAGTAAGGAAAATTCATTTTTCCGCTCTAAAATACTTTTATTTACTTTCCTTTTATCTTCTCTTATCTCCTCTTCTCTTCTCTTCTCTTCTATATTGGCACTTGCTTTGCTTTTGCTTGGCAATTGCTTTGCTTTTGCTCCTTTCCTACCAGATTCGGCACGTTTAGAGGATATAGATATAAAGGTTTCCATCTGTTCGTCTAGGAAATTGATGTTAATGTAATCGTTTTCATCTACCTTAATAATATCAAATTCTAGCAATTGATTTAACTCGTCTAAGCACTTGTTAAACCTTTGCTTAGCAATTGCTAAACTAATGCTACAACTCTTTGACCAATAGAAACAACATAACTGTATAAAAACACCTTGTGCAGAATCACTGCATAGTGTAATATCTCCAGTTAGATATTCAGTTGGTTCAAATTTAAAGTATGGAAGTTCTTTAGCCATTTAGTTTAAAATTTTAAATTAATTAATCAAAAAAAATTAAGGCTTTATTAAAAAATAAGACCCAATTTTGATATATTCTATTTTACCTTTTTTTATTTGGGTATAAACGGCTTGAACGCTTATACCCATTTTTACTGCATAATCCTTTACAGGAATATAATTATTTAACGTACTCATATCACAAATATAGTTTAAAATTTTAAAACAAAAAAATCAATTCAATCAAAAACCTAACATTTTTAAAAGTTTATTTTCGGTTTCAACTCCTAAATCTTTTTTTCCTTTTAGGTAGTACGATAGCCATACGGTGCTTATTCCTAACTTCTCAGCTACTTTATTCTTTTTTATACCTAATTGCTTAATTCGGTCATTTACCTTATCTCTGTTGTCTATTCTTTCCATAATTATTTATTTATTTTGTTGTTTACGTATTCCGTTTAAAATTTCGTGGATTATTTCTTCTAATTCCTCAATGTATTCAATGTTAACTGTTGGCGACTTCTCAAAGGTATCTATCATACTGTTTCCCATTCGCTGAAACTTTAAAAACTCCTGTTTAGGTTTCTGCTTCAATTCGCCCAGTAACATATAACTTTGTGACATTGTAGCCTTAAATAATGCAACCATTAAAGATGCTTCTAGGTTTAGTTTGTTACTTTCCATAGTTTAAAATAATGATGTTTGTCTACGTGCTAAATCTAATCTTTTTTTACCTGCTTCAAAATAGTCTTTATCTAACTCACACGCTGTTAAATCAAACCCTAACTCATCACAAGCAAGTCCAATACTTAAACTTCCAAAATGAGTATCTAAAATGCTTTGACCTTTTTCAGCGTAGTTATTAAGTAACCATTTATAAAGTTGCTTTGGTTTTTGTGTTGGGTGTATTTTTATTTCTTTGTTTTTCATATCGCCTTGTAACATACCAGACCAATGAAAGTCAAAAACTTTTAAAACCCTATCAAAAGAAGTCCATGCTAATTCACCATCACTAAAGTAGTTATTAGATTGGTTTTTCAGCCAAAAAATCCACCCCCTGCTAATTGGTAATGTGAAATAGTTTCCACCCCAAATAATTTGGTTTTTACTTACTCGCATTAACTCATGAAAATACTCTTTATTTGGCTTTTTATTAGTCAAAGTTTCTTGTCTGTTTTTATAGTTTTTCTGTTTAGCATTTGAAGCTACCCAATTATCAGTATTAAAACTATCCATATAAGGTGGGTCAACTATTGCTAAATCAAACTGATTATCTTTGCAAGTTTTCATAAACTCCATACAATCTATGTTATGTAGTTCTATTTTACTTCTGTAATTGTCCATTTAAGTTATATTTAATTGTTCCTATTGCTTTTAATGTTTCTTTATCTTTTGATTCTATGTAGTTTTTAACCGTATTAACGTGATAAATAACAGTAGTACGGTGTAATAAAACAAATTCAGATACTACTTCCTCTTTAAATACTTTACTATCATACTCTTTTAGTAAGTAGCAAAGTAGTTGTTTACCTTTTATATAATTACCATATCTACGTTTACTAATAAAATCCGTTAAGCCAAATCCATAATACTTACATATCTCTTTAATATACTTCTTAATTATTTCACTTTCTTTATGATTATTAATTACCTCAATTACATTTACTTCTTTTGCTTCATCTTTTAATTGTCGTTTATACCTTTTAATTAATTTTAAAGCATCTTGATATTGTCCTACTGTTATTTTCATATTCTTTAAATTTTAACTCGTTCAACTTTATAACCATTAATAAATCTGTAATCATTTAAAGCCATTACCAAAACAGCTTTATCTAAATAAGAGAAAGTTAGCTTTTGTAATTCCTCTAGTAAACTTATTTTACTCGGTGTAACTAGCATTAGGTTTAAATTACCATCATAAAGTTTATAGTAATCTTCTTTGTCGTCCAAATCTGTTATAAATTCCATTACTATATAATTTCAAATTGTTCTAAAAATTCTTGTTCTGTTAATAATTTTAAAAATGCTATTTTTTCTTTGCTTTCCGCATACAAAATTGACCAACCACCACAACTATCAGTATAATAAAACTTTTTTAGTTTGATTTTTTCTTTTGGTTCTTCGTGTGAAACGAAATCATATACCTTTGAATAAGAACATTCCTTACCATTTTCATCTGTTCCAAAAATCTTTTCTTTTCCTATAAAATCAATTACGATAATACGTTTTTCTCCAAGATAAGGGAATGAGACTTTATCCCCTACATTAAACTTAAATTTTGTTTCTGTTTCCATTTTTAACGATTTATCTTTGTGTGTAAACACTTCTGGATAATCTAGTTTTATTTGTTCTGTTATTGGTGGGTAAATACCTCTATCTAGTGAATTATAAAAATCCCAACCAGCTTTAACTGTATGCCAATTAATAACGCTTCCTTTATTGAAATCTTCATTAATATATTTTTCTTTACCTTGATTTTTACAATCAAATTCCGCAATACTTCTGTACGGTTCTTTTAAGTCTTTAATTTTCATAATCTTTGTTTTATTTGTTTCTGTAAATTTAATTAAAATTAAACTAACTAGAGCATAAAAAAAGTGCAATTACTAAAATCACACCTTTTTTTAACAGTTTTTAACTAATTTTTAAGTTTAAATTCTCAACGATACTACAACCTTTAATAGTTTTACCACTATTTAAAGCATCTTTAATAGCTTTTTTATCAGCAGATTCAACAACCTTAACAGTTTTAAATTCAGTTGGTAAACTATTTACATCTTCAACCTCAACACTACTGCTTTTACGAGTACTGAATTTATGAGTACCATTTTCAAAATCACCGTATATTTTAACCGCTTCTAACAATCTATCTTTTAATTTAGATACTAGATTAGTGTTTTTTTTCTTTAGGTCTTGCAATCGTTTAATTTCGATATCAATAGCACTTATAAAACTATCTTTAGTTTTAATAACAGAAATATAACTTTCTGATTTATTCATTAAGTCTGCTTCTGCTATTTCTAGCTTGTTAGACAAACTTTCTGTTATCTCTCCATCGTTTAACTCAATCTCTTTAAGTATTAAAGCTAACTCGCTGTTTATCGCATATAAATTATTCATATCTATTTGTTTTTAAAGGTTAATTAAAATGGTAACGTAAGTTCCTCTCCATCATCTTCAATTGGTTGAGGTTTTGGAGCTTGTTGTTTGTATTGTGGTGCAGGTGCTTGTCCACCTTTAGCAACTAAATCAATCTTCCAAACATTTAAAGAGTTAAAATACTTTGTTTCGCCTTGTGGGTTAGTCCAAGCTCTACCTTGTATATTAATGTGTACTATTATTCTATCTCCAACTTCGTAATGGTCTAGTAAATCACACTTGTCTTGTGTTAATTGAAAAATTGGTGTTTGCGGATAGTCGCCTCCATCATTTAAAACAAATTCCCTTTTAGCAAATTTTTCGCTAATTACTTGTGTATCGTTTTTTACGATAATTGTTCCATCAAATTGCATCATATTATTTAGATTTTAGGTTGTTATAAATTTCTTGTAATTCTTCTTTTTGTTCTATTTTTCTAAATTTAAACTTTTTAAATACTTGTTCTAGTTGTTTAGTGTTAAAATCCTTAGCAGATTCAAATTGCTCATCTGTTATCCATTGTTGAGTAATTACTTGTGTAGTTGGTTGAGCTTGTTTAATTGGCTCTTGTTGGCTTGTTCCATCATTATCTACATCAGTAACTAAACCAAGCATTGAAGATATAGCATATCTACGGAAATAAGTAAATGCTGAACCACTAACTTGAAAGCTATTCATTCCCTTTAAGGTTACATCTTGAGGGATTTCTGTAACTGTTTCAATTGTTTCTCCTGTTTCAGTATGGAATAAAATAGTTTTTATGTCCTTACCTTGTATTAATTGTGTAAATCCTAACTTGTTTTTTTTCAAAATAGGATTAATGATTTCAAAAATGGCTGGTAAATCTGCATAAGAATAACCGTAACCCTTAGTACCTTTATGTATTACTGGTACTTCTTGCTGAAAATCTGCTAATGCTTTGTAAATTGCTTTCATATCTTTTGTTTTTAATTATACCGCTAATTTAATAAAAATTAAATAAACAACAAGTTTTTAAATGTTAAATTATACAAATAAATCAAGATAATTAGTTTCTGAAATAGCAAATATACTCCAGTCTGAACCGCTGTTTTTCCATAGTTCAACAATCTTTTCGTTTGCTTCATCTGTATTCTTAGCTTCGATTAAACAAACTGATTTAGTTTTAACCTCTTTACCTGCTTCGTTAACCGTAGTATGTTTAATTATAACTTTGTAGTAATATAAATCGTCTAAAGTTTCAAATTGTACTTTATAAATTTCATCAAAGTTTTTAATAGTTAATGCTAGTAACTCGTACTTTCTGCCATCTAATTTTTTTTGTAAATTAGCTTCTGCTTCTGAGAAACTGAAAGCGTTAATTAAATACTCTTCTTTTGTCGATTTTAGCTCACCGTTATCTTTAGGAGTTAAACAACTGATTTTTGCACTAAAATAATTCATGTGTTTTGGTTTTATTGGTTTTTAAATTCTTGAATTGGCTCAACTGTTGGTATTATCTCGTCACGATTGCAGATGAATTTAGTGTAAATCATACAATTATCTAAAGTTTTAAAATCTAATGCCTTAGTAACCGCTTGAAATTCATCAATTGCAATTATAAATTGATTTTCAAAATTAATATTATTATCAAAAGTCACTTTATAAAGTTTCATTTTTTCCATTTCTATTTGTTTTTAGTTTATAATTCTATTAATTCGCCTACAAACTCTTTAATCTGATTTTCTAATATTTCAAATATTTGTAAGTATCTTTTGGTGCTAAACACATCTAAATTATCACAGTCATCAGATAAATTAAATACACCGTATTCGCAATTAAATTCTATCCAACACCTTTCATTATCATTGTTTAATTTAGTCACTTCTACTTCAATTAAACCATCAAATAAGTTTTGAATGTACCTTAACGATTTGCGTAAATAAGGTGAGTATTCGTTTAATTCTAGTTTCATAATTATTGTTTTTAGTTAAAAATTTATTTACTCAACAAAGATATGTATTTAATTTTAATTAAACTCTATGATTTTAACCTAAGTATAAAATTTAAGACTTTTTAACATTTAGATTGATTTGTTTTTGTTAGTTTTGTTAATAACGAATACAGTAATAACTGTGTAGCGTAGCGGAATTGTTATTAATGCTGTGTTATGCGTAGCTAAAATTATAATATTATGGATAAAATATTAAAACCAGAAACAGCTAAAAGAAAATCTGAATATATTATTGAACATTTATTGTATCCCCATTTTTTAATAGGTGATGAATTTGATGAATATTCATGTAAACAAGTAGCTAAGATACTTATTTATGAAATAATAAAAGAAATAGATAGTCAAATAAAACATAAAGAGGTTGTTAATTGGGAACAGGAAAGAATTAATTATTGGGAAAAAGTAATGATTGAAATTATAAATTATGAGTGTTAAAAAAGAAATAAGAAAAATATTGGTAAAGTATTCAGATAACAAAAAAAGTAATGATTTAATTCAAAATGAAATTTTTGATTTAATGGTACATTACTTTTCAGATTTAGAAACGAAAATAGATGCTTATAAAGAATGCTTTGAGCAATTTATTCCAGTTGATAAATGGGATGAAGCTACAAGGTTTTTAAGTACCTATAAAGATGGATTAGCAGAAGACTTTGAAAAGAAAGAAGATAGGATTAACAAAAAAAAAGACTATGACACCAATTAAAAAAGCAGAAGATTTAGTAAGCCAATTTAGAATGGTTTTGATGAATGAAGATACGGAGTGTGGAAACGAATTACTTTGCACTTCAATAGCGATTAAAAATTCTTTAATAAGTGTTTTTGAAATTACTCATGCAATAGTAAAAATTGAAGGGATTGAAACACTTGGGAAAGCAGAAATAAAAGAATTAGAGTATTGGAGAGAAGTTAAACAAGAATTAAACAAACTATAAAAACGGCAATAGAGATGAATGATTTTGAATTTAAAATAGAAAAAAGACATAATTGTTACAAATTAATAGGAGGAATTAAATCTGAAATATCACCAACAAGATGGAGTAATTTAGAAATTGAATTTTCTACTAAGGAAGAGTTGATGGATTATGTTATTTTAAAAACAAAAAAAATAATTTCAAAAGTAAAATAATTATGAGCAAAAAGACTTATAAAAACTATTTAGATAACGTAGTTACTCATTGTTTTAACAATCATTTATATTCGTTAGATTGGGATGAAAATGACCCAATTCAAAAAGCCATGTATTTAAGATTACATGATGCTTCAAAGCAATTAATTAGAAAAATGAAAGCAAAAGTAATTAACACTTCACATTGCAAAATTAATGCTGATACTGATGATGATTGGTGTCATAATTATAAGAGTATGGTGAATTGCAATGGTTGTGAATTTAACTTAAATGACAACTATTCGGAAAAACCGAACAGTCAATTTTATTGTAATGATGAAAAACATTATCCTGAAATAGGAAGATGTAAAAATGAGTGTAAAATGTGTGAAGAAGAAAAACTAAAAAATACCACTAAACGCTAATTAGTGGCAAAATATAGTTACGCATAACGCCCGTATAAATGTCTGCGAAGTTGCATTTTATACATCGTTATTAAATTAAATAGATATGGAAAGAATAAACGGAATAAATTACTTTGAAATGGTTATACCTTGCAATACTAATCATAATATTACTGAGTTAATTAAATATATTAAGCATTTTGAATGTATAATAAAAGCTATTAAAGAAGAAAAAAACAATATGTATTTTACTTTTTTAGTTCCAGAAGATAAAGTTTTATTGTTTACTAATGAAATTAATTGCCAAAGTAATAGAGAGCATAAAACAATAATGGATAAACTAATTAGCTTTTTAGGATTAAAATAGATATGGAAAAAGAACTAATAAAAGAGCTTTGGAAACTTTGGGAGGATTTGGCTGAAACGGGCGAATTGCATATTAATAAAGATTTCCCAAATAAATATAATGAGTTGAAGAAACAGGTTGATAAAAATAGGATAATAAACAGAATTAAAAGCCGAAAATCTTATTGGTTTGAAACTTTAAGTTTATTTGTCGATGGTTGTTTGAGTAAAGAAGAATGTAAACAGTATCAAAATGAATTAGCTGAAAAATTAGCAGAAACATTTAAAGATAAATGAACCCAATAGCCACAATAGAACAACACGAAACAATCAGAAATACAATAGGGTATAATCTATTAAGCCAAATTGATTTAGTAGATTTGCCCGTAGTAATTGAGTTTTTAACAGTTGTAAATAATTATAATAATTTAAAAAGGATAGAGAATGGAAGAAAAAATTAAAGATATATTAATAAAATCTCATGATAAGTTTGGTTTTCTTGATAAAGAAAAAGCAACTAAAAAGTTAATAGTTTTAATACAACAAACAAATATTGATTTTTTAGATAGTTTTAGAGAAAATGTAAGTTCGGAACAATATGATTACGATAAAGGATTTGAATATACTGATAATTATTTTGAATAATTTAAAAAGGATAGATAATGAAAACAAGCGAAATGTATTATGAGTTATTTAGTCATCTAAGTAATGAACACGATTTAACTTTATTAGACTCGCAATTAGAGGAAATAATTAGAATAGTTAATGAAATGAAAGAAAGCAAATTACTTCAAAATGATGTTATTGATTTGATAAGAAATTCATGCAGTAACGCATCAGCACGTAGGATAATTAAGGAATATTTGTAAATTAAACTTAATTAATAATTTAAAAAGGATAGATAATGGAAATAATATACCAGATTTTCTTATACACTCTCTTATTGATATTCATTGGGGTAACGGCTTCAACCATAGTTGGAAATCAACAATTAATTTTAAAAGACATAGAAGAGTTGAAGAAAGATATTAATAATTTAAAAAAGATAGATAATGAATAAATACATAAAAGCAATAATAAAAAATATAGTAATTTATGTAACATTATTTTTTATTTATTCCTATATTTTAGGTTATGATTACGATTACGAGTTATATATCCTTTGCTATTTATGTGCTTTAACTGGCTTTATAGATGGATTATTTACTAAAGTTAATTAATAACCAAATCAAATCCTTTACCCTCTAGTATCTTATCAAACTCTTTATGAGTATTAACCGAGCTAGTAACATCAATAACACCATCTTGATTAATGTCTGCAAAGGTTTTGCCCAATGCTATACAACCGTTTAACTGATAAGAATAATTAGCAGAGTGAAACCTAATACCACTACGATTTGGAACATCTTTAACCAAATAAAGGTCTTTTTTAAATCGTGGTGAATAGGTTTTAATAACCTTGTAAGAACCTTTAGGAATACAACTAATTGACCGTTTATTGTCGTTCCATTCACGTTCAACCGTCTTACATTTGAATAGTAAATTGTTACAGTCATCGTGTAAATATAATTCGCCTAAAGTTACTTTATCCGTTTGTTTAACCCTGTTAATCGTTACTACCATCACTATCAATTTTACTTATTTTGTCGCCCATTCTCTCGACCAATACAACTGATACTAACACGAATATAGCACCTGTAATAAATACCATATTATCATCGTATTCAATACCCTCATAAATCAATGTTATACCTAATCCCATTAAACTAGGTGTACCAACTGCTAATTTACTTATTGCCTTTGATTTAACACTTGTGTCATTGCCTTTAATAGCTTTTATTACCTTTGGTACATCAAAAGCCCCGATTATATTTTTAATTATTTTCATCTTTGATTGATTTTTTTACAAAATTAAAGAATTTAACTAACTGACTGAAATATACTTTAAACCTTTTACCTCCTGCTTGTAAGTGTGTTTTTTCGATATGCTTTAATTCAATTGATAGGAATATTAAAGTAACTACTTTAGTTGCAATAAACTCAATTTTTAAAGGGTTATTAGCAAGTATTGTGTAGTCAACAATCCCCATAATTAACACTACCATTAAATAAAGCACTAAATTAATTCCACTATCTAATAGTTTAGCATAATTAAAACCTTTAAAACCATTTTTCCTAATGTTAGTCGCCAAACAGTAAATTACATCAGTTACAACCGTTGTAATCAACAATATTGCAAATAATGATATATTACCTAATACTACTAAAAAAGATGTTATAATCGTTGTAATAAGGTGGCTTAGTTTCTCATTCATCTTTTCTTCTATTAAAAATTTTCCACCCAAACAAATCAACCCCGAGAAACATTGCTTTATCTTTTTTTGGTTTCTTACTATACTTATCTAAGAATAATTTAAACTCGTGGTCTATCCACTCTTTTGCATCTTTAGGACTTTTAGTGTCTAGTAAATAATCATTCATATACATATGGTCATGTAGTATAACAGCTAAAATACTATCATCAATCTGAGGAAATACAGACCATAAAAAACGTGGTGAGCTTGTTCCATCAAACCTAAACCCTTTTTCAACCGTATAATTTTGCCCGTTACTTAACCTATAAGATAAAGTATCAGTAGTTATCCAACACTTTTTGCCACCATATAACACGTATGCTATTGGTATAATTGGATAGTTTCTTAAAATTACACTTACTGCCATTACACTAATTTAAAACGCTCTACAACTCCTGCATCAATTAAATCATAAGGCGAAAATACTTTGTTATCTACATAGTAAATAATATTCTCATAAGCATTGTCACGCTCCTCTGGTGTCACACCATCTTCTTTATAAACTATATTGCCTTCTAAATCTCTTTTTGGTAATGGTTGCCCGTCAATGTCATAAGATATTTGACCTTTTACTACGTCATAATCTGCTGATTTATCAGATACAATAGCTCCATTGCTATACGTTCTTTCTCTTAAAAAAACAGTTATTTTAGGAGGTGATGTCCTAACATCGTTATCCTCTTGGAATAAGAAAGTATTTAAAACTAACTTTCTTTCTAAGCCCGTAATTGGGTCAACTCCATAATTCCATATTTTATTTGCCATAATATTATAATTGTCTATTTCCGTTACTTAAATCTGTTGTTGCCGTAATTGTTACATTTGCGTTAATTGATGTTGTTGCTACATCATTCATCACACAATTTGAAACTTTTATCTCCTCTGCATCTGATGAATAAATATGATTTGCTCCTGCGTTTGCTACATTAAAAGTACATAGTTTAAAGTCTGCTGTTCCTCCATTAATACTACTAATATCTAGAGCGTGACCACTTGCATTATCCCATTCAGAAGTAAAACTACAATGTTCAAATACTGAATTATTCACACTAGAACTACTCCCCAAATTTAAACAAGATGTTTCTTTAGAAGCAAAACTAACGTGTTTAAAAACACAGTCAATTCCAGTTATTCCAACACTAAAAGACCCATCTGCAATAAAACTACCTTGTTCACATTCGCATCTAATAACGTTACCACTTAAAATGTCTTGGTTTGAAGATGTAATAGTGAAATTTTTCATAATTAATTTTGTAAAAGTACCTGTGAATAAAAAACCCCCCTTTTTTACAGTGAAATTAGATAAAGTAACAGTTTTAGCACCAAATCCAGTCCTTAAAATAGCGTTATTAGTATTAGATTCTAAAGTGAAATTACTAGCAGTTTGTGTTCCAGAACCACCGATTTTTAGAGCGTTACTTGTATTCGAATAACAATTGAAATTGTCAAGATTTCCAGCACCCCAATCTAGAGCGATGCCACTATTCGAAACTACTGAAAAGTTGTTTAGATTAGCTGAACAAGTTACACCAATTCCAGAGCTTGTATTTTCAACATAAAAATTGTCGATAGTCGATGCTGCTAGTATCATAGTTGTAGCAGAGCCACTGCTTATAAATTTAGAATATCCTAGATTTATTTTAGATGGCAAACTCGTTCCAGTTTGAAAAGCTGTTTGATTACTTGTTACTAATAGCATAGAACTATTAAATGTAACTTTATTTAAGTAAATAGCTGTTCCACTTGTGGCGTTTGTTCGTTCAATTATACCGTTAATTATATTTAGCTTAGTATCTAAACCAAATAAATCAGCACTTATAATTCTTTGACTGTCAGCCGTAGCCATTGAAAGCTTATAGCCGTTTAAGTTAATTGTAAGACTGTCAAATAAATAACCGTTACCAATACCAGTTCCACCGTCATTCATATTGATTTGAGATGTTAAAACTATGTTACTATGAATATCAACACTAAACACGCCACCCGAAGTTTTACAAGTTTCTAAAGCTGTTTGTAAGTCAGCGTAAAAAGTAGGAACACCGCTTGAATCATTTACACTTATAATTCCATAACCTTTGCTTAAAGGAATCCAATCTGTTAATGTAGGCGAATAATAAAACCAACCTTTTTCCTCACTATTAAATACTAATAAATAGTCAGCAGGTGAGCTAATTGCGTTCATTTCTGCATTTGTAACAATCGGAGGTAAAAAACCTTTATTGTTTACCGATATATCTAAAATACTTGATGCGTTTGGTGTTTGTCCGATTCCTATTCGACCACTTAAAAAAGTTAATGTGTCTGTTATAGTTACCTCTCTACCTGTTAATATTGTTCCGTTTTGATTGTACAAAGTTGGTACTTCTGGAACAAATACACTCCACCCACTATTGTATAAGTAATATAAATTATCTGATTTATTAAATATAGTAACACCGTTAAAAGGATTAAAAGAAACCCAAACACCACTATTATATCTTACCCAATCGTTATAACTTGCACCGTTCCAATCAGTATTAACCGCCCCATTTCCCTCATTAATTAATATATAAATATCCCCGTTGTTAGTTGTTGGAGGCACTGCGTTACCATCAACAAAAGCTAAGCAACTAGGTAGAGTGTTAGGTTCTTGGTAAGTACTATTCCCGTTTTCGTCTTTTGTAGCAAAGCCAAAAGTAGGAGAACTAGGAAAGCCTTTAGGGGTGTGTTTCTCGCTCTCTAATACGTTTATATGTCTAGTACTCATAGTCCAAAGAAACAATTAAATTTTAAATCTACTGTAATTTTATCAATATCAAATAAAGGATAATCAGTTTTATTGTCAATTAAATAACAACCCAAATCATATTGGTAAGTGTAGCACATATCCGCCAAAGTTAATAGCTGTTTATTAGTTGCGTAGTCCTTATTTGAGTCACTAAAATCTGTTCTGTTAGTCATTACCCCTTGATTGCTAACTTGTAATGCTACATCTTTTTTAATAGCATTAAATAAAGTTGCATAACTCAATAAGTATTGTATGTAATTATCCAACAAATATTGATAGTTAACAGGCAAAGAACCTAAATTATCAATAAAATCATTATACAAATCAACTGTTAAAATTGGTTTTAAATCAATTAGCTGTGTATATTCAATAATTTTATCTAAGTAGCCAATATCAAAATTAGGGTCAACTACTGCAATATCCTTTATCTGACTAGCCGTTAATATCTTTGCCATCTTCTATAATTTTAACGGTTATTGCTTTTATACCCATATCATAAAGGCTTTTTAGTTTTCTTTGACTTAAACTATTATCTAAAATGAATATACCTTTTGAACTCATTACCCTAGTTCCTATACTCAATTTCTTAACCTCGTACACTTTTTTAGTTGCCATATAATCAAATTTAACAAATTTTAATAAAAAAGCCCCAAATTAATGAGGCTCTTTTATAATTAAAAACAATATAGATATGAAAATCTTAAATATTATGCTCCAAAACTAACTGACGTTCCTGTTGCACCGTCCTCAACTGTAATAGAACCTACAAATTCTCTTAATAACTCTGTTGATTTAGCTGTAAAAACTGCAGTAGCTCCATTTTGTCCGCTTATCTCTCCTGCAACTATCTCATTAATGTTTAGCATTGCTCCACCCTCTGCACCTAGTTTTTTATCCCAACCTAAAACAAAAGCTCTTTTTTGTGTTCCAGTGCTTTCATAACCTGCAACGATTGCAAAAAGTTTTTTCCCTTTAGATAAGTTATCTAGTATAAATTGTCTTTCTTTAGTTAAGTTAGGGAAGAAAGCATTTAAAGTCCTTTCGTAAGTAGTTCCGTAGTTATCTCTATTACTAGTACTTGCGTAATCAGTTAATTCAAAACGCCCCTCTAATTCAACAAATACTGCTGAATCTAATAAACCTACTGCTGTCATTGAGTGGTCAGTTGCTGAATAAGTGATTGCCGATGTATCTACTTGATTTACAAAAGCAAGGTAAATTTTACCTAAACCCGCGTTAGCTTGGTCATCTACGCAATTAATTAATAAGTTTGATGCTACTGTGCAATTTGCCATTTTATAATGTTTATATGTTAAAAAAAGTTAATTTGTCTTAAATAATGTTAATTATGTTTCAAATATAAAATATTTTATTATACAACAAACTAAAAAGTTGATAAATTTTTAATTTGATTTACTCTACCATTTACATTTGCTGTATCTGTTGCATTGTTTACTACTTGAATTTTCCCAATTGATGCACTTACTATACTTGCTACTTGTTCCGCATTAATAGAATTAGAAACATTTGATGCACTCATAACACCCCCATTTCTAAACATACTTAAATTACTCATGTTAGGCGACATTAAACTAACTCCGCCACCTGCTCGGTTTATTGCGTCTAATTGTGGCAGGAACATTGAAGTAGAACGCTTATTGATAACCGCTTCACCTCCTTCGCCCTCATAACCTAACTTGCCGTCAACAGACATTGGAACACCTCCAGCTTCGTGACTAGCACCGCTTAACACACCACCTTTTTTAAATTTTTGTGCTTGTATAATTCCAATTTGGGCAACTGTTGTAGCCGTTATAGTACCTGCTTGTAATAGTCCTAAAAGTCCACTTGTTGCTAATGCTCTAGTAACTGCCAAAGCTCCATTTATAATTGCTTGTGCTGTATCTTGTTGTTTCTTTTGGTTAAATGCTTTACGTTCTATTGCCTCTCTACTTTTCTCAAACTCTTCTTGTGATATTAAGCCTTGTTCTAGTTGGCTGTTTAAATTTGATAATTCAACTTCTTTTTTTCTAGTGCTTCTATCTTCAAACACTTGCAAAGCAGTATCTGCTAACTCTTTTGCGGAATTTAAACTTTGTTCCCTTACCGCTTGTTTTTGGGCTTTTTCTTTTTCATCTAATTCCTTTTGTCTTTTAGCCTCAACCTCTTGTTTTTTAGCTTCAAATTCAGCATCTAATAATAATTCAGCCTCATCTTTTTGTTTCTTATCTGCTAAACTTTCAGATATTTCTTTTTTTCTTATATCTCTAGCTATTTCTAATTTCTTTATCTCAGCATCATATTTATCATCAATACCCCTTAATAATGCTTCTTTTTCTAACTCCTCAATAGTTTTATTTACAGATTTAACATTATCTTCTGTTTGTTTCTTTAATCTTTCTGCTTCTTTTTTAGCATCCGCTTCTTTCTGCTTAGCTAATCTTTCTGCTTCTTTTTTAGCTTCTGCTTCTTTCTGCTTAGCTAATCTTTCTGCTTCTTTTTTAGCTTCTGCTTCTCTTTCTTTTCTAGCTTTCTCTTCAGCCTCTTTTCCTGATTCTGTTTTAACTTCCTCTGTCTTAAACTCTATAATTGGTAATCTTTTATTTTTAGTTTCTTCAAAACCATCTGCAAAAGTATCATAAATATCACTTCCTAATTTCTTTGCCGCTTCTATTTGGTCTTTTACGTATTTTTCACTTATTAAAGCAATATTGTCAAAATCTAGATTAATTAAAGAATTGAAAATATCTGAAACATCCTTATAAAATCTTAAATGTTGAGTAAACAAATACTCCCCAAATTTTTGGACTGATTTAATAAGTGATATTATCGCTGATAAACTATATCTTAATGGTAAACTGCTATTATATATAGTTATAAAGCCATTAGCGACCTTTATATTAGCTTTGATAAGTTTGTTTAATCCATCTGCTAAAAATGAAATGGCAAAGGCTTTTATTTTTTGAAATCCTATTGATGAATCCCCAAAGTACTTATTAAAAACAGCATTTAATTTTTCATTTGATTTAGCTAATTCTAATTGTGCTAATTGTGCCTCGTTTAAATTTAAAGTCTGTTCGCTAAATTCTGAATTAATATCCTTTAGTGTTAGTAAAAAATCAAGTCCTGCATCCTCTCCTGCACCTTTGAATATATCTGCTATTGCTGTACCTACTACTGCACTTTGAGGTGGTAAAGTACCCATTTGAGTACTAACCTCCTTTATAACATCTAAAACAGACTTAGAACCATCTGCTAAACTTCTTTCTATTTCAGCGGAACTAAGCCCAATACCATCCAATGCTTGTCTAGTCACGGGAGTTAATTCCCTTAGTGCTATTCCTGCCTCTTTTATAGAATCAATACCTTTATCTGAATAAACCCCACTTTTAACAGTTTGATTAATTAAGTTAAAAGTTTCATCAGCTGTTAAACCTACTTCGCTTAATAAAGTTGGATACTCTCTTAGTTGTGATAAAAATTCACCGTTATTATTTAGTCCTGCTGAAAAACCTAAGTTAATTTTATTCAAAGCCTCTTCAAATGATATTCCCATCTGTTTACTAAGGGAATTAGCAGCTATTAAAACCTCTTTTTGGTCTTGTCCAAATGTTTGGCTTATAGCTAAAGATAAGTTAGATAGTTGTTTAACTGACTCGCCTGTTCCATCTGTAAATTCAGCAAGTAATTTATTACTCTCTCCTACTTCGTTTGCAAAATCTTTGAAAAAAGAAAATGTTTGTATAATACCCTGTATTGCTAAAAATGCACCAGTTGCAGTTTTAACAGCTGCGCCTAATCCTTTAAATGCTTTTGAGTAATTACCTACACCCCTTTGAAATCTACCAGAGTTTTCTTCTATATCGCTAATCTCTTTGTTTAACTCCTTAATTCTTTTTAATTGCACACCTCCAACTTCTGCGTTTTCTCTTTGCTCTTTACTTAGCTTGTCGTATTGAGCAGTAAGAATAGATAATTTTCCTCTTAATTGTTCTAAACTTCCTGTTTCTGCTCTAGTTGCTTTAGTGTTACTAATTACTGCTTTTTCATTACTAGCATACTCTTTTTTTGCAATCTTTAATTTTGCGTTTACTTCGTTTTGAGTATTTAATAATTTCCCTAACTCTTCATCATAAGTAGAACTATTTTTATCTAATTCCTTAATTTGCTTATTAAGTTCTTTCTTTTCATCTGTAAGCTCTTTAATTGCTTTAGATAAAGAAGTAGTTTTTTCATTTGATAATTCCGTACCCTCTAATTTTATAGAGTATATTAATTCCTTGTCTGCCATTTGTGTATATTAAAAAAGTGGTTGTAAATTTCCGTTATTATCGTAAACATATAAAAAATCAATCTGTTCAGTTGGTAATCCCTCGTCTATTATCTGATACATTTGCCCCTCGTCATTTCCCGTATCACCATTATTATAAATATTAACATTGGTTTTTTGTGTAGGGTCTATCTCAATCGGTGCATAGTCTTTAAATCTAGTTAGTATAATTTCAGTACTATCTAACTCATTAAAATTATAATTATTAATAGAACTACAAACGTAATAGCCTTTGTAATCATAAGGCTGTTCAATGTATAAAGGTCTTGAAAAGTCAAAACTAGAAAATAAGTTTTTATTCATCTTAACCCTTAATTTTACCTTTGCAAAGTCCTCTATATTTCTTAAAGTCTTTGCGTAGTAATTAGCAACTAAACCGTTTTCGCCATTAAAAGTTAACTGCAAATCGTTTAAAGTTGATGTTCCGCCAAAACCCTCCATTAATGCACTACTAACAATTAAAGGACTTGATGTTCTTCTTGGTGTTCCTGCTTGGTCAAACTGTCTGTTTCTTACTAATTGAAACAATCTAAAGTTATAATCTTTATTAACTCCTTTACCATCGTTATCCGCTTGTAACCACTCTTCTTTTATAACTGATGTTACGATGTTACTTGGTTGTAAAACTCCTTGTATAGTTGGGCTAATTAACTTAGTTTCTAGTATGTTTTGCCCTTTTTCAAACCTAGTGGAGTTAAAAGAATGGATATACTCGCCATAAATCCTATCATTAATATTTTGCCACCTTTCAAGGTACTTGTCTTTACTATCAGCTTTGTATTTAAAAACCATTTCAGATTTATAGTCTGTACTATGGTCTAATTCAATTGGATAGTTTAAATCTATTAAATCAGTAATATTTAATGCACTTCCTAAATTTTGATAATAGTCATCTCTTGGCTCTATTCTTATAATTTTACGGTTAACATCGGGGTCAAAGTATAAATTAAATAAAACCTTAAAATCTTGTATTAAATCAAGTACTTTAATGTTTTTAGGTATGTGATTAGTGATTGTATATTGGTCATTATTAGTTAGACTTATTTCTGCTTTTCGTTCAATATTTATTGTAGCAGTTTCACCCACTTGCATTCGCCAATTTATTAAACCCTCTCCACCGTTAGCAATTGAGTTTAGATATGCTCTACTTCCAGTTAAACCTGCCATACTATCAACAAACTCAAACCAAATACTTAACTCATCACCACTGTTTAAACTAGCTTCTAAATCTATTGGAGTTGATAAATCACCCGCTACATTTGTTATTATACTATCTAATACAACACCATCAATAACAGTACTAGAAGTGTTATTTTTAACTAAAATAACTTCTACTTGTCCAAAAAAACTATTTTGATTTATAGTATCTGGGAAAAATCTCGACCAATATGGACCACTACTAGATTCTGGAATATAAACGTATAGTCTAGCGTCTTTAGGATTAAAAGTAACCGTATAAACTCCCGTATTATTTGCTGTATATGTACTTGATGCAGTAGTGTATAAATTACTATTGTCGCTTATTTCATCATTCCACAAAGTATTAAATCTACTTCTCCACAATAAAGATTGCTGACTAGCCGAACCACCTAAATACAAGCCATCAGTCCATGAACCAGCGTTTAAATCTTCATCTATTAAGGTAGTTCCGTAAGCCGATTGAGTTAGTACTATTTCATCTTGATCTACTGTAAAGTTAAAAGCTGGGTCAATTACCAACCCTTTATACTCGCCTAATTCAGTTCCCTTAAAAAATTCTGTTTCAAAAAAATCTGAATCAATAGTGTAGCCAATTTTAGCAAAAGCATATTGAAAAAAGTTATAAGCAAATATAACAGGTCTTAAATCTTCTGTTAAACCTGTGTTATTTCTATCCATATAAGGATAATGAATATCATTAGTGCCACTCCAACCGCTGTTTACAACTCCAATCCTACTACTTCCAAATGTTTCAACACCTCCACTAAATTGAGTTAGCTCAAAATCTAAATCCCTTATATTAACGTCTGCTATTGCATCAACCCAATCTTTATTACCTCCATAAAAAACCGCTGTAAAATCGTTATTATGCTTTGATTTAGTAGGTAATAAAACACCACCGTCAACAAAGTTTTCATTTACGTAAATCCTAGCTTGTAATTTCTTTACTTCATTATCATATTTATTAATGTTCTTAACATTAGCTAACACCTTATTATTATTAGGAGTGTTAGGGATATCAAAATCTAAAGAATAAGAAGTGTTACGCTTTGATAAGTCAGATAAATCACTAATTGACTTAGTTATTTTTAATCCAAAGTCGCTAAATTCTGAAAGCTCTAAAACACCTAAATAAACAGAATTATCGTAAAGTCTTATAGTTATTTCTTGCATTATATCCTATTATTTTTAACATTAGCAAAGGTAAAAGGAATACTAAATTGAGTTAAACTATCAAAGTCATCATTATACACAAAATCATTTTCGCTTAATATAATAGGGTAATAATTACCATCAATCTCTAACGCTATTCGTTTGCTTATAAACATAGACTTTAACCAATCAAAATCCGTTGGACTGATTGTATTTGTCCAAATTTCCCACTCGTTCGCTATATCGTTAGAATAAATCAAATTCCCAACATCAACCGTACTAGGTGCAACGGGTCTAACTTTTTGGTAAGCCTTTGAATTAGTTGTAATACCCTTTACAATTCTACCTTTAAAAGTATAACTATCCTGGCAGTTAAACTCATTAATCCAATGCACTCTAACACCCTCACTACAATTATAATTAATTCTTCTTACCTCACTTCTTTTGGTTGCTCCTACTACATCTTTAACGTAAACAAGTAAGTAACTAACACCCGTAGGCATTTCAACTCTAAAATAATTATTAAAGCCTTTGAAAAAAGACGGAGTAAACTCTTTAACTGTTAAATCAACCGTTATAGAGCTTAGTAATACATCTGAACTATTATAACGCTCAACTATTACCTCCTGCTTTGCTAAATTACTGCCATCTATACTAAAGTCTTTAATAGCTAAAAATAAACTTTGTCCGTCTTTTAACTCTTGTGGACTTGGTGAGTTGCTTAAAAACTTTCTTGTACTGCTTCCAGAATCCCCAACATTATAAGTAGTAAAGTTGAAATTACTTTCTTTTAATAACTCAATATAGAATTTATCTATAAAAATATTGTCATTATAACCAACACCAACAGGAACTAATCCAACAACCTCCTCAGTAACTGCTACAATCCTTTTAGTATTAAAACTTTCCGTTGTTAATTCGTCAAGTGACAAATCAAAAAAAGCTGTTTCGTAATATTCCTTAATTATTTCAGATATATTAAAACTAAATTCATCACTTGTTCCAATGTCTGGCAAATGCTCAATACTAAACACATTAACACCATCAACACTAATTGTTAATATTACACTTGTAACATTTACATTGTCTGTTGTAGCTTTTAATAAATACTTTTCGTTTGTACTTGGTATTCCTAAAAATTCCCTTGTTAGTGCCATTATTCTTGATTGTTTGCGTATGTAATAAAATTACTTAATTTAGTTGTGAAATCGTCTGTAAATATATCAAATAATCTCTCTTCAATATCTTTATTAATTACCTCCATTGTATAACTTACAAAGTCTTTACGTCTGCCATTAGACGAAAAAGCAAAAGCTCCCTTAGTTGGTGACCCCTCGTTATAAATTGCTCTACGGATTGCAAAAGCTACACTCTTTATTTCCTTTTCGCCAGTTGCTATTCCTTTTTGTTCAACCCATTCGGCTAAAGCATAAACACTAACCCACTTTCCTTTGCCAAATCCATTTTCCATATATTTAGCGTAATCGTTAGCGTAAATATTTAATTCGTAACCTGTTGATGTTTGCTTAACCTCGTGTTTTATAGAGTTATAAAGCTCTCCAGTATTTACGTGACCTTGTGCTTTTAATTCTGCTTTTATTTGGTCTGTTATAAACGCCCCTATTATATTTAAACGCTTATCATACATAAGTAAAAGTACCTAAATCACAGTTATTCACTATCTGTACTTCAATTTCTTGGAAGTGTTCAGCTAACTTTTGATTGTGTTTATTAAAACCTGCTACAAAACCACCTAATATAATTACATCAGTTTGGTAATTCTCCAAACAAAGTCTTTTAACCTCCGCTAGATATTGCCTCATATAAACAATCAATTCCTCTTGTTTCTTACTTTTAAACTCTTCTAAATCGTCATTAATAGCCTTTTGCTCCTCTATTGTATAAGTATCAAATATTGCAACCTTAAACTTAAACTTATCTTTTACCTGTATGAATTTATTACCTACTGTTGTTACTGTGTAATCAGGGTTGCAATGCACCCAAATACAGGGAAATTCTACGTTTAAATTCCCGTTTATATTCCATATCTCATCATATTTAAAACTATTTACTTTGTTGTAAGCAGTTGCTACTACATTCATAGTTTTAATGAAGTTATCAAGTGTTAATTTTGCCATTTATTCAGTTGTTAATGATGCTACTTTTAAGTTAAAAAACTGTAATACTTCTAGTAAGTTACTATTATCTACACTATCCAAAGCATTTAAGTTGATAGTATTAAATACTCCATCTTTTGCAATCTCGTTGCGGACAACTTCCCAATAGTTATTTTCGAGCAAAGTTTTAATATCCTTTCTTTTAATAGTGCCTTTGCTTGTAGCTTGGTCATTTTTCGAGTTAAACAAGATTGGAAAAAATCGTTGTATTTGTTTATAACCACTACAAAAAAAAACCATGCATTATATCCGTATATTGCTTGTATCTCTCCAAACTCCTCAACTCTTTTATTTATTCCCTCGTTACTATCGTCACCATCAGTATAAAATAACGCTAAACATTGAATTAATCCGTCTATGTAACTATCAGATAACCCTTTTTTAATTAAATTATCTATTTTAGTTGATAACATAAATTGTTTATAAGAGGCATTACCTAGTAGAACCTTTGTACCGTCTATTGTTTTTAACGGCTCTAGAAGTTTATATTCAACCCCTTTATGTTTAAACTTATCTACATCAAAAATATGCGGAGCTTCTGCCATAAACAAAGCACAATGAGAAAATAAAGTTGTTAGGCTTAAATCAGTTTCATCAGTTACGCTAATATTTTCAAGCTCAACCCTTTTAAAATCGCTAAAAAACATTATCCATGTAATCATTACATCAATAGTTTTTTCGTTTAACTCTGGTTCTTCTTGAAAAATAGTATTTAACAACTCCTTATCCTGCTTTGATAACCATTTTAGAGGTTCTTTTAATTGGTTCAAAGTAACATCAAAGAAGCTGTTAAACACGTATCTTTTATCATTATTAACCCTTAATTTTAACATATAACGCCCTGTTTTCTAGCTACTATCTTATCCGCATTATCCTGCTCCATTTTGTAAGTTGTTCCCTCAACTAAATACGGGTGATTAGTAATTTTAACCATTACAAAGCCGTCATTTTGCTTAATAGGTAATTCCTTTTTTACTTCGTCTAATTCAACAACTTTCTTAACCGTTCTTTTTCTTACTTTCTTTTCCATTATATCAATTTTAACATTTATTAAATCAAATATAAAGTTTTTGCTCGTTATATTAAAATTACTTTTCACATCAACCAAAAAACCATCTATCTCACTTAAATAAATACTTCTAAATTTAACCTTGAAACTTTCTAAATATCTTTGATTTTCTGCATCACACCCTTTGTTTTTATGATACTCCCATCCATTGTAGTTAGTTAGCTCTAAAACGCTTTTAGGATAGAACCTACCTGCTCCGAAATGTTGGTAAGGACTTTTATAATGGTGCAAAGTACCGTATTCAGATAAGTAAAAATACAAATCATTAAAACCAACTACATTACTTTCTTTATTCTTAACTAACTCAATATAGAATTTAACTATATTTTCACAAATAATATCATCAGAACCTAACAAAACAACTGCATCAGGATTTAATTTCTTACTATACTTCATCATTGAATTATACTTCATTGTAAGGGGTTCGTTTTCAACTTCAATGTAATGCAACCCTTTTGCTATATCTTCACTTATATTACCCTCTGAACCTGCTACAACTATCTGTAAATCATACTTAGTCATCAAGTATCTATAATAATCTAAAACTATTTTAGTTAACTTGTATCTTTTATAAATCGCTATATTTAAAACTATCATATTTAATTTTTATTAATTAAAAAACCCCTAGATACTAAGTAAATAGGGGTTTAATATTTATAGTAATATTTATACTACTATGTCGGAGTAGTTGCTAACGTAGTTAATGCAGCATCAATATCCGTAACTTTGTAGAATCCGTTTTTATCTGAATTTCTAATTAAGAATAAAACTCTTTTTCTAACTTTTAAAGTCATTTCATCTTCGATAAATTGGTTTGCTACTTCGCCTTGTGCAAATGTAACTCCGTTCATTGCGTAAACAGTACCGAATTTTCTCTCTCCAACTACTAAGACATTGTCAGCCATTTGGTTAACCTCTACAACTAACATACCGTCAATCACTTTACCATCAGCAGATACAAATGGAGGCATAACGTAATTTTTGTTAGCATCTTTTTTCAATTTGTATTTATTAATTGTAGGTAAGTTCATGAACACTACATCAGGCATATATTTACCACCTCCAGTTTTAGTGATAGCTTCTTTAACCTTAACAATTAAGTCATAGATTGAAGCATCAGTAATACCACTAGCAACAGGTGTATAAGCAGTAGAAGAAGTAATTAAACCCGTTAAGTTATTACCTGTTCCATCACCGTTAACCATGTTGTCAGCTACTTTCAAGTCAACATTAAGCCTTAAGAATCTCTCTAACTCATTGTAAAATAAGTTTTCATCTTCAAAAAACTCTTCTGTAACTGGTAAAGTATCACCAACTTTCTTTAAAGAAATAACGTACTTTTTAAACTTTGCAGTTGATTCTGGAAAAGTTCCTTCCTCAGCAATCATTGCAGCAGCTCTTACAGTTGTTTCTTCATCCCAATCGTAGTATCTAATCTCTCCGCTGTGAGTACCAATACCAACAGTTTGAGTTGGGAAAACATTTAAGATGTTTACGTTTTGAGTAGCTAATTGTCCAATACTTGGTAAATCAAAAGCAGACTCGTTGCCATCAATAGAAGCTCTATTAGAAACTGCCTTAACAGTTAATTCAACTCCTGTTTTTTTGTTAGCTAAATCTGAAAGTTTACCTAAGTTTTCTTTAACTGCATCTTTTAAAGTCAATGCTTTTTCAGAAGATTGTAAACCGTCTTTTTTCATTTGTAACAATTCAGCTCCTTGTTTTCTTACAAGTTCTAATACAATAGCTTGGTTTTTTTCAACCGATTTAGATATTTCAGAAGTAATTGCTAAAATATCTTCTTTAGATGCTTTACTTTCAAAAGCTAATTCTAAAGCCTTTTGCATACCGTCTTGGTATTCTTCAAAAGCTGGTGCCTTAATTTCATCAGAAGCATTAGCTTCGATTCCTTTGTGTGTTAAATAATCAGCAAAAGTTTTGCCTACTTTAAATTCAAATTTCATTTTTTAGGTTATTAAAAACTGCTCATATAATACAACGGCTTACTTTTTGGAGTGTCATTAGACGGCTCTACTTTATAAGTGTTAACTATATCTTTACAAATATTATAAATAAATTCGTTATTATCAAAACTTTTTATTAATTGCTCAATTTCGTGAGCCTTAGCAGTTTGATTAGTATTATAGATTCCCGTTAACGGATTGCTACCTTGTAAAACTGCTGATGTTTCAACTAACATAGCCTCTGAAACAGGGAAAAAATACCCTTGCTCTTCAACTTCTTTGCTATTGCCAATAATAGGTAAATACTTTTGGTACATTGCAAATCCCTCCTTATCGTTAATATCATCAACTGCATAAGCTATCTGAATGTACTTCATACCTACGCTATGTTGAGTAATTAAATTATCCTTATATTGATTAAATATATTTTTATTGTATTCCTTTCTTATCTCTACATCTTCAATCAAAGCAATTGTACTACCTGCAATATCATAACCAACATCCTTCCAGTTAACTATCTCCTCTCTACTCTCTAATTTAACTCCTATCCTGCTTCCTACTGTATGTATATGGCTATCTAATAAATCACTTTTACGTTCACTAATCGACTTTTTAAAGGTGTTTCCTACGTGGACATCATCGTGGCTGTCCATATAATTATAAGTGTTAGCAATGATAGAACGATATAAAAAGTCTTCTGTATCTTCTTTTAACACTCCTTTTTCAGCCGTCAAAGGTTTAATTACTTTAGGAGTAATATTAAAATTAGCATCGGCACTTTTACCAATACTCTTTTTTAGTTTTAAAATACCATCCTTTTGGCTCTTAAATCTTATTATCGCTGAATTTCTTTGACTATTCATTTTCTTACAATTTTATCGTTTAACTTTTTATCTAACTTTTCTTTTACCTCTTTAGGTGTTAATTTTTCTTTTTTCATAGTCCTAATGTATCTTTTAATAGTTTAGTTTTTTCTTCTTCTGTTAAGCTGTTAAAGAATGTATTAGCCATTCCACTATCTAACCTCATTAAAGTTTCAAGTGGTGTTAATTGAGTTTCTTCAATATTTTCAGATTCGCCTAACATTTCACGACCTCTCTCTCTGCTTATTAGCCCTTTAGAGTATAAAGAAAGTACATCCTGAACCCTCTCTTCATAATTAGGATTAACTTCTTGGATAGCCTTTAAATCTATTCTAATATAGTAATCAGTACCATTAAAATCGTTGTATTCCTTTACTATGTTTCTAGTGTAAATGTCTAAAAACTGCTCATAGTTTGGAATTATAGCTTGTGTATAAAGTGCTTTTTTTGCCTCTAAATAATTAGAGTGTGTTCTACTTTCAGGGTCATTCCATAACAAAGATGGAACGCCATACAACGCTGTGATATCTCTAATATGCTGAAATCTACTTTCAATTATCTTTAAATCAGTTGCAGACATACCAATCTTAATATAATCTACTGGTTGTGATAGTGTTTGCACCTTATTAAAGTTCTTTGCACCTCCAATAATCGAAGTAAATAACTTTCTAACCGCCTCGATAGACGCTTGTTTTAAACCAAATTCATTAGTTTTAGGGGTGATTAAGCCAGTTGCTCCTCCATTTTCAAGCATATTTTTCTCTGCTGTATTCCTATTGTTAGAAGATTCTACAACAGTCCAACCTGCTTGAAGTGGGCTTAAACCTTCTTGCTTATCTAATGCTTCATTTGGATTGTAATACTTTAAAACTACTAATTCTTCTGGTAAATATCTAACTGTTTTTAAGCCATCGTTAAACTCGTAATAATCATAACCCGAAAAGAAATCATTTGTATTTTTAATTGGTGTTACTAATTGGCTTGGTAGTACCCATAGTTTATCAGACGGAAACCCCGTACTATAATCTTGCTTTAAAATATAAGCAACTCCAAATATTAATAAGTTAGTTTCTATTGCGTTTACAGATTCTTTTAACGTTTGACTTTTACCCCATCCATTATGGAAAAACTCATAAAACGGGTCACCCTCAAATACTTCATCCTCTCCTTTCATCACTTGAACAGGTATAGAAGATGTTAACCTAGCAATCCTAGAAACTACATTATAAACATCTTGATTTGATAGATACCCCTTATTAAGTATATCAAATTCACTAACTTTTTTATAACCAAAAATATTTTTTAAGGAAAAAAAACGGTTCTCATTATTGAGGTTTTTTATCTTACTATCAAATACATTAAATTCATCCATACTTCAAATATATTAATTTTTGTTAAAATTTAGGTATTTTTCGCAATAACGTAACGGGTCAATGCAATTATGCACTAACACCCCGTTAGCAAAGTATTCATGTTGCTCATCAACCATTAAATCGTAAACTCTCGCTTGATAGCTTGGACTTACAACTACTTGAGCAAGTTCTTGTTCTTGAATACTTATTGATTTTAAATTCAGATTTGCAAATACAACACTCTTTAATGACATCATCAAGTTTGTTATCTCTTCTGTATTTACTTTTACAGTTGTTAGAACAGAATCTTTGTGTTGTTTTTTTTGACATGAATTCATTATTGCAAACTTCACACTTTCTAATACCAAAAGTTTTTTTACCGAAGCCAGTGTTTTTAGCTTGTTTTCTATGCCATTCAATTCCCTCTTTTGACTTATGCCATTCTTTTGCTTTCTCAATACCTTTACTATGAAATTCTTTAAACCATTCTGGATTTTCTTTAATTCTTTTTTTAGATTCATACCTAAGGTGCATACTTGCAGAAACACAATTAAGGTTTTCAATACTGTTGTTACTCGTATTTCCGTCTTTATGATGGATATGATAGCCAAAAGGAATTTCGCCTTTATAAAACTCCCAAACAACTCTATGAAGTCTTTTAGTTCCTCTTGAAAAATAGCACTCTCCTTTATAGAGTTTGTATTCTTTTCCGTTAAAGATTTGAGTTGGTAAATCGTTTGCCCCTTTTTTAATTTTTGGATTTCTGTCCATGATTTGTTGGTTTTAATTTTATGGTTATTAGTACACGTTAAAGATACTAATAAAGTATCTAAAAGCATCGAGTACTTACTAACATTTTTAACGCCATTATCAAACTTCCTAACTACTGGTTTATATCCTTTAGACGTTAAAACCATATCCCCAACTTTTATATCTTCTATTTTAACACAACCTTTATTAGTTTCAATTAATGTATCACCTATAAAGCAATGATTATAGTCACCACTTGGAACCTCTCCCCTTCTATCTAACCAAATATAGTTCTGAAACTCTTTAATCAAATTCTCACTATTAGGTTCTAGTATTATATCGTAATTCTGTAAAGCATTTATTCCCTCAATTACTTTATCTTTTTTAGCTCCAAACACGTTAAAACCTGCATCAAAAAGCATATTAACCATACGAGCATCGGCACTATCACAAATCATAGGCTTGTTAATATCGGCTACTTTTTTTACCGACTCCCTTAATTTTTCTGGACTTAAACCACTTCTATAAATATGCTCCTTAACGTATAATTGATTTGTTTTATAATTTAAAGCAACCTCTATAAGAGTATCGGGGTCTTTAACTCCGAAATCCATTCCGTAAATACTAGGTAAAGTATAATCAAACTTACCAACTTTCCAATTTTGGAATATACAACCGTCAATAATACCCTGTTCTCCTAATCCGTAAACCCTCCATTTATTAGCCCAAAAATCATTAATTATATTACCCTCTGCATCATAACCAAGCTCCTTATATCTCTCAATCTCGTAAACCTCCTCTTTACTTAAAAACTCATTGTCTTTATAAGTAAGTTTTAAAAAGTCTGCATCTTTTCTAGTAATAACGTCAGTATGTGCCCAAAATTCGCTATTAGGGTTAAAGTCTAAGTACACGTTTTTCGCTCTACTTGTTAGCTCCCTGTAAGCCTCAAACTTTATTTTATTAGCCTCATTAATAAATACCACATCAGAACGCAAACCCTTACCAATATCGTCTTTATCCATTCCTAAAAACTTAATAAAAGAACCATTAGGAAAACGACATAACGTACCACTGGTAAATGATACAACCTCAACTAATCCAGTTAGTTTAAGTATTGTCACAAAGTCTTTAATGATTGTAATACGCATCTTTGATAGTTCAGCAGAAACAATAAATATTTCTTTATTTGCTTTACTTGATGCGTGATTGATTAGAATTAATAGTATTGAAAATGTTTTAGATGCACCTTGACCGCCTTGTATAACTTTAATCTTTTTTTTTAGGCTTATTATTTTACGTAGTGCCGTTGTAGGTGCTAACATTACTCTTCTAATGGGTCAATATTAAGGATATTAACGTTGTTAGTCGTTTCGTTTTTAGTTTCTAGCTTATCAGACCAACCCATATTTTTTAAGGCAAATATAGAGCCTGTAGCACTTTGCGACATTAAGGCTTTTTCATAAGCGTTCTCAACTTTTAACCTTGCACTTTTTATTATGTAAGAATACTCTCCATTCTTTTCGTAATCATAAATAGATTGTCTGCTCTCAAAACCTAGTGATATTGCAAGTCCTGTAATAGTTAAATGAGATTCCTCTGCAAAGTATTTATCAATTTTACTTTGCATTTCCTCAGCACTTTTAATAATTGGTGGTTTACCTCCTGGCATACTCCAAATATAAAAAAAAATCACATACCAAATTAATGATATGTAAAGTTTTAGTTTTTAAGGTGGTTTTTAATTAAGATTTTCTAAAATAATTTTCTCCATAACCCAACTTTTGAAGCTCTTGATTTATTTTAATAATATTTACTTTCCCTATTCCTCTTCGCTTTATCATTTCTCCTTTACCGCAATTTAATAAGTCATTTAGTGTTCTAATTTTTTGCCATCTAAAAACATTTAATACCGTAGCAGGAAAATCAAAATTTAAAATATCTTCATCCAAAGAAATTGAAACTGCTTTAACCTTATTTAATTCCTGATTTTTATAGTTTTCTATTAACTCTAATGCTTTTAAAACTTCTTCTTTTGTAATTTCCATATTGTTTTTAATTTATATTATTAACTATTCTATACTTACTTTTGTTAGATTTTATAGGCTTAGAAAACGTAGTTAACCCCCTACCCCCTAAGTGAGCTAACTACATCTTAACATCTTACTTCCGTTGAGTTTCATAAGGACGTTAACTTTATAGAGTGTCAACTCTAAACCCGTTAGTTTGCGTACCGGTATAATTTTAAAGACTATTTTAAACTAAAAACACTCCTCTGTTACGATTTGGAACGTAGTTGATAGTTTATAGTCGTTCCCTACTCCAACGACATTTCCAATAAAAAAACCTCTAAGAACTGCGATTCCGAGAGGTTTTTAAATGTTAGTTTTAAGCACTAACTAATAATTTCTTTTACGTTTCGCAGTACGATAACCAAAACTATAAATTAATTTCCAATAAAACAAATAACGTAGTGTAAAACTAAACTCATTTCATTCGCATAAGTTTACAAGACAGTTGTAAACAATGCTAACTGGGTTCTCCAATTCTAAGGTAGCACTTACCAAAATGCTTTTCCTCAGGCTTAACAAATTGGTTATTTCTAAAGTCGCTAAACTCCCAACCATCACCAACGTCATAATTTTTTAGTTTAGGTGTTTCAAATTCAACGATTCCGTATCTTTGGTAAGATTTAGCTTCTTGTTGTATTCCAAATTCTATAATTGTATCTTCGGGGAATCTATTAAGCCATTCTTGCAAATCTTTTCTTGTAGTCATAATTCAATATTTTAGTTATTTTTAATCAAATTCCAATCGGGTGTCTTATTTCCAAATAACCTTATTATATCTTGTACTTCATCAACTTTAGTAAACTGTATTTTATATTCATAAGGATATAAACCAACTGTTTTAAAGTCCTTATCCATGCTGATTAAAGCAAGGTTACAACATTCACTAAGTATTTTTCCGTAGTAGGTTATTCCCTCTTCTATGTGAGAGTTAAAACCTAAATCAATTAATTCTTGTTCCGTTATTTCCATTGTTTTTTATTTAAAAATACATATAATAAACATTAATGCTACATTTCAAAGCTATCATTCATTAGTTGTTGTATCTCTTCAATTCCTTCCATTATCTTTATAAATGGCTCGTCAAGTTTATCAGGTGGGTATTGGTATATGTGTCCATAATTTTGCAAACATTCCAAGAAGTTATAAATCTCACTCACTTCTTCTTCTTTAATTTTCTTTATATCCATTTGTTTTTATTTAAAGTTCTGACCAATCAATTAAATCTTCCATAAATTCCTTAATATCTAACCCTTTAACCTCTATTTGATTTAAGCAAAAAAAGTGACTTTTAAATAAATCAAAAAAAGCTCCTCTAATAGAACCGCCCCAAGTTATTTTTTCCTGTAAAAAAGGAGTGTTACACATACTTAAATAATTAATATACTGTTCTTTATCTTCTATATATTTGTAAGTAGTTCGATTAGATATAGACTTTAAAACTTCTATCATTTTTTTAGAAAAATACAAATCCATTTCTTTATCACAAGTGTTAAATTCAAAAATAAAAGAACTTAAATACTCTATTTTAGAAAAATCATTTTGGTAATTTTCATATTTAGATTGTAATATCTCTTTGAATTTTCCCATTTGTTTTTTATTTAAAAATACAGATAATAAGCATTAGTAAAAAGTTAAAAAAAGTTAATAACTAATTTTAAAACCCATTAAAACGAGGTTTTACTATTGATTTTGCAAACATTAACCTAAACTTTCTAATTCTTTTTTTAATCGGTTAAATTCTTTTTGCTTTTCTCTTTTTAATACTTTCTTCTTATGTTCTTCAATAAAAGGTTTCATTTTTTTATAAGCCGTTAACCTATCTTTTTGGCTTGTAAACTCGAAATTCTCTCGTGTATCTTTATTATGTTTAAATAGAAAATCTGAATCGTAAAAATTAAATGAAAATTTAGGGTCATTTGCTATCCAAACATCAAACAAATAATCGTTATCAATTTTTATAGTAGCTGTAAACTCTGAGCATTTTACAAACTCATAATCTCCACTTAATAATTTTCCTTTTAAATAAGTTCCTAATTCCTGCAATCTCACTTTTAAATCCATTTGTTTTAAATTTTATATTATTTATAAATTATTAGTTTACTTATTCGTTATAAATAAATATCGTTATAATCTTCTTCACACTCAAAATTAAATACTATCTCCTTTATCTCAAGCGTTCCGATACCATAACAAACATCACAATTAACATCGTAACCACAACCACTACAACAATTAGATGAAGACTTGCCACAACTTTCCTGCTCCCAATATTGACCTTTACCATCACATTCTGGACAATCAACATATCCACTTTTAAAATGCTCAAAAACTTCATCACAGGGAAAGCCATCAACATTTATAATTGCTTCATCTAAACTTATTTCTATTTCGTATTTGAATCTCATAACCTACATTTTTAACAGTAAAACTATTTAATCTTTTTATACTTTAAAAAAAAGGGCGGTAGCTTATTGCTTTCGTCTACCTCGTCCACGTTACAGGTCATTGATGCCTCTATCTGTATTGTGGCTTCCGCTTGCCCTTAATTTTTATAACATTTTATTTCTATACTTAAATTTTCCTTCTGGGGTTTGCTTACCTAAGAATCTTCCATCGTAGTATCCATGTTCATAAGCCATATCTATATTTTTAGACAATTCTTGTATTAAAGCTTGTTCAAAATCTAAAAGTTTTTTGTATGTATCTACTTGTGGGTTTATGCTTTCCCCACTAAAAAACTCAGCTATTCTTTCAGCTGTTTGTTGTCTTAAATTTTCTAATTCCATCATTTACTAATTTATCAAATGTTTTTTTACTTATTCTATTTTCACAATAAATTCTTATTGCTTTAGAAGTAACCACTCCATTCGTGGCTACTTCATATAATATTATTCCTTTCGCTTGTTTAGTCTGCATAAACCTCATCTAATAGGTTACAATAGTCATCTTCTGATAATCTTACTTCAAGTTCTCTCATTACTAAATCATTGGCAATGTTAGCTTCTGTTGTATTATTACTTTCTAATCCTTTTAAAGTTTTAATTAACATTTCAGTTGTTAGGCTTTTGATTTTGTTTTGTAAAGTTTTCATATCTCTTTGTTTTAATGATAATCAAATTTACTTATTTAATTTTAATTAAACTAAAAGCAAAATGTTAAAAAGTGTTAAATATTACGGGTGTACTAATTTTATTATAATACCCTGTGTTTTAAGTATCTTTTTTTTTAGGTTAAAAACTGGAGTAGTTAAATACTTTTGAGTTTTCTTATCAAATGCTTTCACATCTAAAATATCTTCCGATAGGTCGTTATTTACTACTACAAAATCAGCTTTATAAGTAAACATTAATTTACCCTCAATTTTATAACGGAAAGGAACTTGCATATAAAAGTCTTTAATTTCATTAGCTCTTTTAAGAAGTTTCAATTTAGTATAATATTCGCCCTCTGAAATCGAATCGAATTTAAACCCGTCAATCTCTACTTTTTTATTTAGATATTTACTTTTTTTGTACATAATTATTTTTTAATACCAAATAAAATCAATGCTCTTTGATATAACAAACTGATAAAGTTTACGTTTTTCTTTTTTTCAAGTTCGTTATATTTCTCAATCCAATTTTTTATCTGCTTTTCTTTATATTTTATAATCTCGCTAAGGTGTTCAATAGCTTTATCACTACTATACACAGTAGTTTCTATACATTCGTGAATATGGCTGTAATGTATTTCTACATGACCTTTTTTTTGACTATCGAATAAGTCTGCTTTTGCCTTTAATTTTTGATAATCGGCTTCTTTTAATATTATTCCCATAATTATTTTTTCTTCTTTTTGCGTTTAGCTCTATTTTTATCACACGTTAATTTGTGTTTATGTTTCTGCCTAACTTCATCACGTTTCCATGGAGTTTCGTAAAATATATCACCGTCATTAATTTTGTAGCTTTTCATATAATCGTCCGTTAAAAATAATCTTTAATTTCATTATACACGCACCTAACTATCTCGGCTTTTACATGACCTCTAATTACACTATTAATTAAACTTAATTTATTAGAATTCCCAAAACCATAAACATAAATATCCGAGTGTATTTCGTCTTTTAAAAACTTCAAACTATTAACTATAAATTTACCATTATAAACGGCTTTATCTGTAATGACTTCAAAAGTTTTATCACTTTCAAATATGTTAACTTCTTTAATTTTCATTTTACACTTCTTTAAATTCAACAACTGGTTTATAAATCTTAAATCCT
>Ga0208660_1000054_pt1 | contig 37382 bp, 47 predicted proteins | sample DEB08_DNA_13_FD_184527 | JGI IMG/M metagenome (GOLD analysis project Ga0208660, IMG submission 184527) | Aqueous microbial communities from the Delaware River and Bay under freshwater to marine salinity gradient to study organic matter... | ecosystem: Environmental > Aquatic > Marine > Coastal ... | reverse complement strand
TGAAAGCACTAGTGAAGCGAACATCTCTGACAATAGCCAAAAAGTAACATCTGGAAAAGCTGTTGATGATAGCAATCCTACTGTATACAAATTTGACACAGCTGCAGAAGCTAGATTAAAAGCAGAAGAGTTGTCTAGAATAACCCCAAAAGCTGATGATACCAAAATTAGTAAGAAAGACAGTAAAGACTTACCTTTAACAAATAATAGAAAAGTAAGAAAGCAATCTAATTCTAGTTCATTAATAGTAGATACCGGTGCTTCTAGAAGAAGACCTAGAAATACTGAAGAAGTAACTGATGATGATGTTAAACCTAAAGATGAAAAGAAAAATATAGAATGTACTCCAGGAGGAGGGCAAATGAAAATAGATTTTTAAAACTTAATATATAATGAAATACTGTAGCGTTAAAAACCCGGCAAATGGGAAAAAATCCGAATTGCACGAACAATTAGCAGATGTATTTAAAGACCTTCAATTAGCTGAAACTGCATACGCAGAAGTAACAGGTCCAACTTTTAAAGAAAGGTTTGGAGACTGGGAAAAAGCTTTTAAAGATGGATACCCTGATGGTCTTGAAAACATAGGTTTAGTAGACCCAAAAAATGGAGAGCCAGTCTTGAAGAAAAATTTAGCTAATGGAATGTGGTATTACACAGAAGCTGATGGCATAACAAAAGATTACTTAAACATGGTATCTCTTGCTGCTTTTACTGCACAACAAATAGAAGAGGTTACTGATCATCTTTTATTTAGATTTATATTAGACGGAGGGCCTAGCAAATCTTTAAATGAATACAATCCAAACGAGCTTGAGAAAGGTCGTGTAATGGAGTCTATTGAGCAAAGTATAGCAGCATATAAAGAATCTATAAAAGACAAGCCTAACAGGGCTGAGTTGCTAGAAAAGATAGAGCTAGTTGAAAGTAATAAAGAAGAGTATAGAAAAAATCTAATTTCATACATAGAGTCTTTAGGTATGAAAGTTAGAGAAAGAGTTACTGATGCCCAGGGTAATCCAGTAACTGAAGTATCAGCTGAAGATAAAGGAGGAGGATTGAACATGCAAGATTCTTTTGAAACCAACTCTAAAGATACAGCAAGCGTAAACACAAAAATATTTCTATCTCAAATTGAAAATAGAGTTTACGGAGAAGTAATAGATCCAGAAACAGGAAAGACCTTACTTAAAGAAGACGGAACACCAGACTTACAGTCTATTCCATTATCTAATGGATATCTAGAAACAGAATCATTTGCTAAATTTGATGACGTATGGGATACACTAAAAAGTGTTCTTACAGACGAAGTTGGTTATGGCTATGGGGAAAATGTTGTTGATATATTTGATGTAATGTACAACAAGCTTGACAACATAAAAGAGTCTAAGCTTTGGATGCACGACTTGCTAGATAAGCTTGACAGGATGAGAAGTGATCCTAATTCTAGGAACAAAATTACTCAGTTTGTACAGGCAATGACAGGGACACAAGTAAACTTCTATGTAACACAACACGATAACGGTAACTACACTGTTATGAATGCTACTTCTACAAATAGCAAGCAAAGTAAAGTTACAAATAAATGGTATAATTCTTTTGACGCAAGGTATTTAACCGAGGGTGTATTAAAAGAAAATGAAAGAGCACAACTAGAAAAGGAATATGATGAGCTTGTTTATCTTCAAGAACAATACAATGAAGATATAGCAAAGATAGGTATAAAGGCTAACACTCCTCTTACTGAAATACAGGAGGAGCAAAGAAGAATAGCAGTTAATTATGCAGCATTAGATCTTTCTACTGTCTATAACAAATTAGGAGCTGACGAGGTTAGACCTAAAGATTTCCAAACAATGTTTAACTTAAATGGAGGAGATAATAAGGCAATAGACATTCTTGATGACCAATACAAAAGAGCATTATACTTGTTTAAAACTATATTAGATAAAGATTTTAAGTTTAAAGATGCAGAAGGTAATCAAGAAAATATATTTAACAAAGAAGTGTCTACTAAGCTTCTAGCAAATGCTATTGGTTGGGATACTGGAGACATGTCTGAAATGTCTGTATTATTAACTAATGGTAAAACAGGTTACGCAGTAACAAATCCTACTTATGTTTCTAATAAAATTAATGAATGGAAAAAAGATCCAACTGAATTAGAAAATTTATTGCTAGATAAAGGAAAGCAAAACTCTAGATGGATTAATTACTTGCTTGCAAAGGATGAGCCAAACAGGAATAAAAGAAAAGTAAAGATGCAAAAAAGACTTGATGATTTTGGCCATGGGCTTGACTCTGCATTTAAGTCTAAAGGAAAAAATGACGGTGTTTCTAATGTAGAGATTACTTTAAATGACCAGATTAATGCTAATATGGTTCAGATGCTTAATGACAAATTAGGAGCAAATGAAAAGTCATTTTTTCCAACAATAATTGCTGCTGACAAATCAAGAAGAATATTATTCTCAGGTATTAAATCATTTGATTCAGGTATAAGAAAAAGCCCACAAGGTGATATTTACATATCTCCTAGCTCTATTAATGTTGCTTTTGGGTATTTCCTAGATGAATACAACAGAATGAAAAGGGTTAATCGTGAAAACAACGACCCAAATATAAAGAAAGCCATTCACTATCACGCTAGAATAGTTGATGGTAAGGTAGAAGATATTGGAAATGGACAAAGATCCCAAATATTTCCTCAGTTTGACAAAGACAGCAAGGATCCAAAATATGCAGATTTAAGAAGAATGCTTTATGGTGATTCGTTTAAGGATGATAAGTTTGACAAACTTAGTTCATCTCAAGAAGAAATTGTAAAGAAACACATTAAAGAAAGTATTCAAGAAAGAGTACAAGAAACTGCAGATAGACTTAAAGGAATTAGCGGAACTAGTAAAGCTTTAATAAAGCACTATGGTATTAATGAGGGAGGCCTTGACCCTGATTACACAACATTAGCTGGTGATTATTTTATGAATGGGCTTATATCTTCTGTTGAGTATACTAAAATGTTTTCAGGTGATCCAGCTTATTACAAAAACAATGCGGATTTAATTAAGCGTATTCCTGCTACTTACACAGATGGACTACAGCTTAGAATAGATAGTAAAGATGCACTTATATTTAACCAAGCAACAATAAATGGTGTTGAAGTTGCTTCAAGATATGTTGACAAGATATTAGCTTCTGTTACAGATAAATCTATTGCACTAGCTTATGGTAAGACTGTAGATGAGAAGGGTAATCCAATAGGAAACAATGTTAATACTACTGATGCACAAGCATGGATTACTCCACGTAGATGGAGATTCATTAAGCAAAAGCTTGGCCAGTGGGGACCTCAGCATGATAAGGTTTATAAGAAAATGAGAGAAGGTAAGCAGCTAGAGCCTAATGAGGCAAAATTAGCAGCACAGCCTCTTAAAGGTGTTTACTTTGAAATTAATGAAGGAAGACCAGTGTATTTAAAGTATTCTCAAGCTGTATTAATACCTTCTTTAGTTAAAGGTACTCCAATGCAAGCTTTGTATGATAAAATGACAAAAGATCCTGAGACTGGAAAAGAGTACGCAGACAATGAGGCTCACTTAGAGATCCATGAAGTTGTAACTTTAGATGGTATAAAAGTAGGTGCTATTGAACCAACAACTATCAACAAGCCAGGAACAACTGAATTAGCAGATGAGTTTGAATTAAATCCTCAAGTGTTAAACAACAGGGGATGGAAGCTTCAACAGGATTTGCCTATTAAAAACATGAAAGAAACAAATGTTGGTTCTCAAATTCAAAAGAATATTTTTGAAGGAATGGACATGACTGGTGAGTATGTTGTAAATGGGAAAACAGTAGATGGAACTACATTAGCTCAAAATATGCATGATGCTGTATCTAGATTATCTGATTTAGGTAAGGAAAAATTAATAGAAGACTACGGCATTGATGCAAATGGAAAAATTACAAACAAAGATAAAATATACGCTGCACTCATAAGAGAGTTTAAAGATAGGGGAGGTAATGACAATATTGTTACTGCACTTGAAAAAGGAACTCCATTTGATGCAATGCCTCAAATTAGAGGTAAAGTTGAAAGTATCTTTATGTCTATAATGAACAGGGCACTTACCAAGATTACCACACAAGGTGGTAGCTTTATTCAGGTATCTCCATTTGGATTTGAAAAGATAGATCCAAAAGATTCTGGAATTATAGTAGTGTCAGAAGACTACAATGGTGAAGGTCTACTTCCCCCAAGAATTGTAGATGGCAAAGTATTACCTGGCCAAGCAATGATACCTCACTCACAAGCTATAAAGCTTTTGAAAAAGCACGGTATTACATTAGAAGGTAAGACTATGAAGTCTGCAATGTCATTGTTAGATCCTAGTGTATTAGAGTTAGTTACATATAGAATACCTAACCAAGGGATGTCTTCTAATGACTACTTACAGATAGTTGGTGTATTGCCACAAGGTGTTGGAGATAGTATATTAGTGTACGATGGATTGCCTGCAAAGACAGGTAGTGATTTTGATATTGACAAATTGTTTGTAATGCAAAACAATATTGTATACGATACAGAAACAGGAAAAGTAACAAAGCTAACTAGAGAAAACTCACATCTTGCTGTTAAGACTTTAGGTAAGCGTGCATACACTGACAAGAAAACTGGAAAGAAAGTTCCAGCTACTCCAGACATTATGTACAGTAGTGTTGAAATAGAAAAAATGCTAGTTCAAAATGACCTTGTAGCAAACTATAAGGCTGTATTGAACTCTCCAAAAAACTATGACGCAATGATGAGGTCTATTGATGGAGCTCAACTAAAAGATGATATTGTAGGTACTAAAAAGAATGGGTTTAAAGATGGATTATTTCCTGCACCTGTAATGAAAAATATGGAGTTGTTTTCTCCACTTGTACAGCTTGAAACTAAAAACGCTTATTTATCAGGTAAAATGGGCGTAGGGCAGACTGCCAATCATTTAGTTGACCATGTAATGAATCAATCATTAAATATTGAGTTCAATAGATGGATAGGAGTAGGAAACGTAAGATACGAGAAGATTACCACAGGAAAAAGAAAAGGCCAAATGAAGCCAATAACTTTCTTTGATCGTGAAACAACAGATAAGCATTCAATTGCTGATAATCTATCTGCATTCCTTAATGCTTATGTTGATATTGCAAAAGATCCTTATATTTCTCGTGCTAACCACAACTCTATTACAGCAAACACATCTTTTATGTTGCTTAGAGCAGGTGCTAGCATGAAGTTTGTAAACAGATTTATTGGACAGCCAATACTAAGAGAACTTGTACAGTTGCAAATGGAGCAGCAAAGTATTACTGCTTCAGAATTAACTAATATAGATGAACAAGGAAACAAAGATCCATTTAAAGTAGCTCCAATGGATGCTATACTTTCTAAGTATTTTGGTAATCGTAAGATTCCATCAGTAGTTAGTGGTAAAACTGTAGCTGACCTTAGTGACTCTAAATTAGAAGCAAACATAAAAAACAGAGATGCAGGTTCTGAAATGGAGTTTAATGTATTAAAAGCTTGGTCAATGCTTCAGGAGCAAGGTAAAATATTTGGTGAAGCAGTAATTGCTGCCAAATCTGACACTGCTGGTGCAGGTGGTTCTAATGTTGACAGAATGGTTAATGAAAACAAAATAAAAAAAATTATTAGTACAGGTGAAGTAGTTAACTTTTCTGAAAAGTACAAGGACACTATGCTTGGAACTTATAAAGAAAATACTCTAGACTGGGTTAAAAGTGTAGTAAAAAATTCTGATTTATTTTTATCAGGAACTCAGATGGCTGAAAATGTATTTAATAACATATCATCTTTAACTGCAAATGGAGAATACCTTGTAGATGCAAAGCTTGGTAAGTCTATTGATGCTGGGTTTTACTCATACATAATGTCTGGAACTAAATTATTTAAGGATAGTTTTAAAAAGTATAATTCAATAACTACAAATGTACCTTTATCAGTAGAAAAGAAACAAGAAGGTATAATAGCAGGAACTGAAGAAAGAAATCATCTTATAGAAAATTTAGAAATTGAAATACGTAAGGGAAAAAAATACTTAGGAATAAACAATAAAGATAAACCAAAGCATTACCAAGAGCAAATATATAGAGGATGGATGCAGCTGTACAATAAATTTTACAAGAATGAAGACGGCAGTATAAATAAAGATAAAATACATCCTGATAGAAAGTTAGCTTTAGATCTTGCTAGGTATTCATTTATTGGATCTGGATTTCAAAATAATCTAACTCAATTCTTTACACATATACCTCATCAAATACTTAAAGACAATAACTTAAATAAAGAGATTAAAGACATCATAAGAAATAACAATAATGAAAATAATCTAGAAAGTGACTCTGAGTTTGTTGATCAACTATTAAGACATAGTATAAAAGATCCAAAAGTAATTAAAAGTCTTAAGATTAAGAACATGGATGGTTCAGCAACTGCTTTTACATATAAACCAGCTAAAATTAAAAGTCAAGAGTTTGGTAATGTTCAAAACAATGAAAGAATATTTCCTAAATTTGTAGCAGGAAGAGTAGGTTATGATTCTTTTTTGTACGAAATGAAAGGTACTGTAGAAAAAACAGATGCTGATGGAGGTACTATGAGAGTTCCAGTTTATATTCGTACATTTACACTAGGAACTAAAGAGGGAAAATATAATACTGTTGAGTATAGTAGAGGGACTAAAATTAGTGAGTCTAATAATAATGCAAACAACGTTCTGCCATCAATTCAATTGAAAGCCCAGGAATACTTAGATAACATAATGATTAACAACAAGACTTTCAAAGACATGAATGGAAATCCTTTAGACAGTATTTCTATAGAAAGTATTAATCAGATAAGAAAAAGTAATGTAGAGGCTGTTGTTGAGAATTTAGATCAAATAATAGAGGATAATAATATTAAATGTGTGCTATAATGAGTTGTAAAAGCGGAAGATACGAGTTTAAAGGAGTTAAGATGAGTGAAAAAGACCTTGTTAGGTTTCTTTCACAAAAACAAGATATAGTTAATGCTTATAAAGCTCAAGAGGAAAGAATGAGCGATGACTATAAAGCAGAAGATAGAGCTACATTTGAAAAAAAGACTGCTGCTTTACAGGCAACTATGAATGTTGAGGTTGTATATGATGACCAAGTTGAAACATCAAGATTGTTGGGGAAGAATGACCCAAGAACTAAAGCTGCAGGAAAGCCCGTAATAGTTATTAATCCTAATCAATTATACAAAACTACTGCAATTCATGAGTTTGGCCATGTATTTATTGATTCACTTCCAGGAGGCATAAACAACCCAAGAATACAGAAAGCTCTTAATGAGCTTAGAGGCACACCATTATGGGCAGAAATATCAGAACTGTATCCAGATTTATCTCAAGATATGCTTGAAAAAGAAATACTTGTAACTGCTATTGGTAGAGAAGGTTCTGAGATATGGGCTGACAATGAAAAAGCTTCCATGTGGGAGTCTTTTTTAGCTTGGTTTAACGATTACATCAAAAGAACTTTTGGCCTTGAGAGAAGTGAGGTAACAGCCTTAACTAAAGATTTACTAAGCAATCGGGTGAAAGATATCTCTGTTTCTAAATTAGAAGAAATTGATCAACAAATGAGATTGCCTATTACTCTAAAGGATAAAAATAAAAAAGTTACTCAAGCTGAAATAGATCTTGCTATAGAGACAAAACAGATAGATAGGAGTTATCAAAAATTATTAGGAACAGTTACAAAAGTTCTTAAGAATGAAAAAAGTCTTATTACAACTCCTCAACAGCGTAAAAAAGAAAACAAAAAACAAGAAGAACTTTCTAAATTACCTGTTCCTCAAAAAACAAGGCTAGAGTCAATCAAACAACTTGAAAAAGCATTAAAAGATTTTGAGGATGTAGACAAAGCCAAAGGATTTACAGAGTATTTAAACTGGTCTTTAGGTCAATTGTATTTTATGAAAAATACACTAGAGAGTAGAACAGAAATGGAGAAAATAGATGAAGAAAGATTAAAAAAATCTTTTAACTGGTTGTCTTCTTTTAATGTTGTAGATGAAACACAAATTGCTCTAAAAGAATTATCTGATCAAGGAATAATGACTCCAGATCAAATTGCCACAATGTCACAGGTAATTAATGCTATTCAGGGTTTAAAAAGAGACATCAATGCTAGTCTTATAAAAAATGCACGTAGTGCTTATGTTGGAATGTTAATGAAAAATGACGTTAGAACTGATGAGACCTATAAAGACTTAATTAAAGAGGAGTACAAAGAGCTTAAGGCTGTTAATGGTACTGATTTAACAGAAGGAGAATACTTGATCCAAGAATTGCAAGCTAGGCAAGTAGAGATAATGGATACAAAAAGAGAAATTGCAGTAGAGAGATCTTTAACTTCTACTACAGCTCTAGGGATGTTGTCTTATACCTTACTAACTGAAAAAGAAATGAAGTCAGAAGATGTAGCACTTATATCTAGTCTTCTTGACGCTGCTAGCAACAACATTGAAATTTACTCTGTAACAAAAGCTACTGAGGAAGATGCTTTCTTAAAAAAGTTTAATGAAATTCCTGGAACAAACACCAGGAACATGAAAAAGAAATACAAAGGAATGTTTACTGTATCTTCTAGTGGAGTTTCGTATTACACTGGAGAATATAACCCAGACTTTCTTGAAAGACACAATGAGCTAGCTAGAGAGCAAGGTGATTCTGAAATACATAATGAAATGTATAAAGACACAAAGGTTACTTTAGGTTTAAACGATCAAGGACAAAAAGAGTATTACTATACATCAAACATAGAAGATCCTAAAACAGGAAAAACAGAATCTACTAAACTTGAAATATTTGATGCTGAAATGACTATTCCTGGTATTGAAAATTTAGATCCAGATGAAAGACCAGTGCATGTTTCATACCAGTACAAAAATGAACAAAAGCACACAGTTACTTTAGAAGAAGCAATTGCTAGAAGTGAGTATTCTAGGTGGTTAAGAATAAATACTGCTAAGAAAACATGGACTAACAAAGAAGGAATGCAGGTTACAGGAAAAAGACCTATTGCTGAATGGGAAAGTCAAGAGTATAAAGACTTAGAAGCAGATAAAACTCCTGCGGGAATACAGAAATTTGAAGAACTTGATAGGCTTAAAAGAGACCAAGTAGCTACTGATAAGATGTATGGAGCTAAAAATTCTCTTATTGATAATTGGAGAGCTGTAAAATTCATAAGACTTCCAGGGGTAATGAAGACAGCTGCATCAAGAGTTGTAGAGGGTCAGTCTATAAAAACAATGGGTAAGCAAGCTATAAGTGAATTGACAGAAACTCAAGCAGATGAATTTGATGTTGAATCAGGACCTAAGCAATACACTGATTACTCAGAAGGAGAAACATTAAGAGCCCCTACTCCTTATAGAAAAGCTTTACAGGAAAATGACCAATCTTATGACTTGCACACAATAGGATTACTTCACGCAATCATGGGTAAGAACCATCAAGAGAAGAGTCAAGTTGAAGCTGCTTTAACTGTTATTACAGAAGTAATGAAAGAAAAGCAATATCCTGTATTAGACAGTCAAGGTAATCAAAAATTAGACAAACAAAGTAATTTACCATTAACTGAAAGTGGATCAAAATCTAATGAGTTAGCAAAAGTAAAATCTGTTGCTGAAAATAGGCTTTATGGCCTTACTACAAAAGATTCAGGTTCATTTAAGGTTCCTGGAACCAAAAAGGTTGTTGAGGTAAATCAAGTAGGAAAAGCTGCATTAAAGTATTTTGGTTCTGTATCACTTGTATTTAATTACGCAAACAGTATTGTGAATACTGGTACTGGAACAATTTCAAATCTTATTGAAGCTATTGGAGGTGGACTTTATAGTTTAAAAGATTACAGAGCTGCACAGAAAATGTACAACTTTGATTTAAAAAACATAATGGCTGACATGGGGGCAAATGTTCAGACTTCTAAAACAAATTTATTTATGAACTTCTTTAATGCAATGGGGCCAAATGCATTAAATAATGAATTTGAAAAAGGAAGTAAGATGGAGACTCTTGCTAACATGAATAGTTTACGACCACTTGCAAACATGGGAGAACACATGATGCAGGGAAAGGTTATGTATGCTATATTAAATTCAATAAAAGTACAGGATAAAAACGGTACTTTTTTAGACATTAATGGAAAGCCCACTAAAGATAAGAAGAGAGCTGCTAGTTTAAACGACATGATTACTTTTAAGAAGAATAAAAATGGAGGTATGGAAATGGTCCTTCATCCTTCAGTTATGAATACAACATTCACAACTACAGGAAAGCAAGCAGATATAATTCTAGAGACTCGTAATTTAATAAGAAGTAAAATTGATGAATTACACGGTCAGTATACTACTGACATTCAAGCTCATGCACAGAGATACATGCTTGGTAAGATGGGATTCTTTTTAAGAAAATGGATGGTACCAGGTTACATTCGTAGATATAGAGGTATAAGTAATTTTTATAAGCCTGCAGATGCTGAGTTATCTGAAGCTGATTCATTTTACAGTCAAGATCAAAAAAGAAACATGGAAGGGTATTACGTATCTACTTCAAGATTTATAGCCAAAATAATTAATGACACTAGAGAGGATAAGTTTAATATTGTAAAAAGCTGGAAAGAATTAACTACTGATCAAAAAGCTGGTGTTAGAAAAACTATGGCTGATGTAGCATTTATGATAGCAGTTACAATAGCATACAATCTCTTAGCAGGAGATGGAGACCTAGAAGATGATGAGGTATTGATGGCGTATTTATTAAGAAGACAGCAATCTGAATTGTTATTCTTTGCTTTACCTAGTGAAGCGTTTAAAATTGCTCAGACACCTACAGCTGCGGTTGGTAACTTAGGTAACATGCTTAAAGTTAGTAATCATATATTTCCTTGGAATTATGGACAAAGATATGAAACTGGAAAGTATAAAGGAGAGTTAAAACTAAAGCATAGACTTAAAAAGCTTAGACCAAATATTAAAGATACTGATGATTTTAGAAAAGCACTTGACTTTTTGAATTCAAACATAGGTAAACAGTAAATTAGGTAAAAAAAAGTCAACTAAAAACCCCTTTGTACATTGTACTTAGGGGTTTTCTCATCAACATAATTATTAATCCAAATCACTAAATTAATAAATTCTTAATCAAACATTTCTTCTTGCTCATCATTTGTCATTCCTGTGATTAGGAACTCTCTGTCTTTTACACTTAAATTTGGCATTGCATCTTGTATTAGTGCTCCTCTTTTCCAAGTGTCGTATTGTTCTTGAGTTATTGGTAAACTTCTTGTAGATGTTTTACCTGATATGATGCTAGTTCTAGATACTTCTAATTTTTTGTCCATAAATAACCATTCTTTTTTATTCATTAATTTTTCATTTTATTGTACAGACGCTCGTATTCTGCGTCAATTGCTGCAACACACTTCATAACATCCTTCAAGTCTGTTTGACTATAAAGGATGTTATTTAGTGGCTTAAAAGGAACTCCTTTTTGAACAAATATTCTTACAAGATTAGAGTTATGAGATTGTGCAGAAACATAGATTGTTAAACCTTGCTCATTACACCATGTCATAGCTTCCCAGTTTCTAGAAAAATACCTAGTCTCTATTTCCTTCTCCTGTTGAGCTTTCAGTATTTTCTCTTGAGCACTCTTTACAACTTTGTTCATGTTCACATTCTTTTATCATTTCATGAAGGGTTATCTGTTTTCCCATTCAAATGTATTTACACCTAAGATAGAGTTAATCTTTCCTGCTGTACCTTCTTTAGCCCATCGTACAAGATGATCAGACTTTGCCTCTATTTCTCCATTGCTTAGTAAAGATAATGAATCTACAGGCACCATATAGCTTGTTTTCTTTTTAAGCAAACTATCAGCAGCATAGCCATTTCTTCCGTCTTTTTGAACAGTAAGTGGTAAGACTTGAACAATTCCATCAAAACTTGTTTTCTTTCCTACATACACCATTGTGCAATCTGCTAGAAAAACCTGATTGCAATATGCACCCTTTCTTAAATCACTTCCAATAATATCACCATAATCGTTGACTATTTTGTAGTGTACTATTGAATTTTCTTTGTAGTATTCTGATTTTTTCATTTGTTCAATTACGCTATTCTTTATAGAGCATATTGTGCCTACTTCTGCAGGTCTTACTTGTTTTCTTTTAAATATCATTTTGTGATTTTTTAATTATGTTAATTATTATAGGGGCTGTTACGCCCCTATTTATTTTAATGAAATACTTTATTTTTCAAAGACAATGAATAAGGTCTAAGTCTATTTTGAATAAACTCTTCTCTATTCTGGTCTGTCCATCCTTCAAAGTATTCAAGTATTGGTTTTACGTCAGCAAAGCTTTTTATTTCTTTTTGTAAATTGCTAACTTCTTCCCTCTGTTCAAAAATATTTGTTCTTAACTCGGCTATAAGCAATTCATATTTTGCTTTTATAATATCTACGTCTGTAATTTCTTCTATTTCAATAGACAAAGATTGTGCTTTGTTGTTTTCTATTAATTCAGAAAATACACCTAAACATTTATTATAGATTCTAGCATCATAATCTAGTATAGCATGAAATGATTTTTCATGATGTATTATAGTGGCGTGATTGTGCCCTATAGCATCTCCTATTGCTTGATATGGATATCCAAAATCTCTTCCTAACCTTGAAAAAACTTTCTTAGCATATACAATTTGTCGAGACCTACTTTTTTTCATTATTGAAAATCCGTAGTATTCTTCGACAAGTTGCTTTAGCCTAATGAGTTCATCTGCTTTTCTAGATTGCATTATCTACTTTTTCCATTAAGTATCTTAATTGACTTCTCTCGAAGATGCCTATTACTACATCATTAATTTCAAGAGAAAAGTAATCTTTCCTGTGAGTTTTCTTAAGTTCTACATTTAATTCGTCCATGGGTTATCTAGTTTTACTGTTAATATATCGATGTGATTCTCTACCACTTCGTCTTCATGATTGGGAGGAGCAGACACAACATCAGGAACTCCCTTATCTAATATGTCAGAAATTCTTTTACTATTACTAAACCCTCTTGATTTAATATAGTCTAGTATTTCTAACTTTTGCTTGTCCGTATAGTCTTTATACTCTCCTCTGACAAACTTCTCTCTTGCCTTCTTCATCTCCAATGTCAACTTAAATTTGTAGACAACGTGTTCTCCAAAATCTGCATGTCCAACATATAATGGATCTTCCATCAGCCTTCCCTCGTATTTGAGAAATTGTTGATTGCTGCTCCAGTTATACATTACACAAAATAGTTCGTCTCCATCTGCAAAAGATACGTAAGTATTTTCTAAAAACTGAAACAAATCAAAATTAACTTTTGAATGAAGCAAAGGTAACATATAAGTTAAACTCTTGTTCTTACTTATGTTTATTTTAAATCTTGGCTTCATTTATTAGTTATTGAATTATACGTCATTTCTACTATTCCATCTGATTGGATTTCATCATAATTGTATGGAGAATTATTATTACGAACACTGTAATAGTAATCATCTAACAAATCACACACACCTCTGTATTTGTATCCATGCCTATCTGTAAATCCATTCAATGATGCTGTATGCATGTCTTCTGACACACGAAACTTCATTGGTCTATCTGGATTAAGTTTAGATATGTACACAAACTCAAATGGCTTTACAATGTATCCTGACAATTCAAAATCATTGTCTACAATAGTCTTTATTGCTTCTCTGTATAGTGTTCCTTGAATATAATACCTATGAGTGGTATACAATATAGGAAAATCTTTACAGGGAGACTCGCCTGTCTTTAAATCAATTGGAAAAATAAGCTTAAGGTCGTGGTTTATTACTAAACAATCTAACATACCCTTGCATCTTCTGCCATTAACTATTGTATCAAACTTGTATTGATAAATAATTTCAATTCCAGGAACTCCAGTAGCAAAATATTTAGCTGTGTATGGATGTTGAATTAACGTAGCAGCTGTATGTGCTGCATGCAACCACATCTCAGGCTTAATTAAATTCTTACCTCTAGACTTAACCTTGTCTTTAAAGTATTCAGAACCTGCTTTAACAACTGTTTCTTTTAATTTATCGACACCATAACTCTTGTAAATACCTAGCTTAGTTGCGTGTAATTCAAACTCAGAACTATAAGTACTTAGTTTAGAAGATATCTTTGAAGACTTTCTTCTTCCTAGTGCAGTAATCCCGGTTGCAATTTCTCCTTCTTTGCCATCTAATCCTTGAAGAATTAGGTCACAAATATTCTTAACATTTGTTGTTGGTGGTTTAGCAGCGACACCTTTATGGAATGTTTCTTCAACCCTTTCTGGTTCAAAACACATCATGTCAACTAAACTACCAAACTTTAAATTGAAGCTCTGTTTCACGCCTCCTACTACATCTACTCCTTGCTTATCTATTGCAGCAAGCATAGAGTAAGATGGCAGCTCTAGATCCCTGTACGTCTGTTCAGAAATTGCTAGATTGTGATCTTGTATTGCCATATTAAAATATATATCTTATTGATTCTACATTAAACAACTCAGAATATTCTTCTTTGAATATTCTTATTGCTTTTCTTTTTAATTCTAATGGGTACCTCATAACTCCTGATGTATTCTTAACTTCGTTAGAATGACTCATTAGTTCTTTAGCTTCTCCATTAGACTTTTTCATTTGCAATGGGTGATTAGTTAGAAATATAACTTCACACTTAGTCTCCCCAGCAATATCATTAACCATCTTAAACAGATTTCTATACTCTGTTCTAAACCCATCATATAAAATGACTGGAGAATAGTTAATGTGCACTTCCCATCCTAGCTTTCTTAACCTGTTTATATCTTCTATCCTTGACTGTATGCTTTGCATTTTTGGTTCAAGAATATCTGAATATATCTGAGGCATTACACTGACTCTAATCCTTGGTTTCTTATTAAAGTGATTAACATCAAGCTTTAACAACCCGGGATACTTAGTGGCCATAGTACTGTTTAATTCATCATGGTCATCATACATCTTAAGGTAATCTATAAGAGGTATTGGACAATGTTTCTGCATAAGAACTAAATCTGTATTGCATGCAACATCTACCATTTTGTAAACAGGATCCTGCTGATCAGGAACTTTCTTATAATTCTTAGCCCACTCATAAACAGAGCTGACTATGTCTAATACATTTGTATTAACAAATACTCTGACTCCATTGTATCTAGACATATAACAATAAGTGTCAACGCAACCTCCAAAGCATCCGTAGATTAAATTTGGAGCAATTGCGTTGGCACTATTGTCATTAGGTTTAGTTACAAGAGTTTTAGTAACTTGGTATCTTATCATACACTTCCGGAAGGTATTAACTTAATATCTATTGTGCTTATATCTCCAAACTCTATTCCTAGAAATACATCTGACTCAGTCATTTGATCTCTAAATAAGTGTCCAGGTAAAGATTCTACTTCTTTAAATAAAGCTCTGCCACTAAATGTGGCTCTACCTGTATCTCTTAATTGTTTAAATAATCTCATTCCATATTGATGTACATCTTCTTCATCAGAAATAAGCCACTCAATAAATTCCTTAGTTGTTATAGTATACTTCTTTTTATTTGACATATTAAAATAATTTAATATAAACTCCAGGATTTTCCTTATCTACTGAGTAGAGTGGGAACTTTCTTGGGTCTGATTGATTAATTAATTCTCCTGTTATACTCATAGGAACAGGAAATACAAATCTGACATTATCATCCTCAATAAAATCATGAGCAGTCATTAAGTCTTGTAGTATTTCAACACTGTTACTAAAGTCAAAGAGTCTTTTGCTATTACGCACTTGATGATATCCTATTATAATAGGATCATCTTTACCTGATTTCATTCCATCAAACGCAGCTCTCATAGCTTCAAATTGATTAGGCCTTTTTGGGTCTACATATCCTTTAACTGTCTTTTTACGAGAGTTAAATCCTTGTATGCCTATAGATCTAAGAAATTTAGAAACAGTAGGAGACGAGAAGATTCCTCTACTCGTCTTTACCTTACTGTTCTTTAAGCTTGGGATGTTGCCCGGGATAAAAATCATGTCTTTTATCTGCTTTCTTTTTAACATTAATGTTCAGTTTTTTGTTTACAATAATTAAATTTACTTGTGTTGCTGTCATAAGCTACACACTGGCCAGCACTTCTGTATTGATCAAATGATGTATCACTATAACCTGAGTCAAATGTGGTTCCACCAATACCAATCCAGAATGCTTGCTTACTATAAGTATTGCAATTGTCATAACCATCTGTAATAATAACACTGTTGTTACCATTAAGTTTGATCATTTCAACTACTTTATTAAAGTTAGTTCCACCAGATTTAGAAAAACTAAGAATTGTAACTTCATTGACATTGTCTATTTTGTATAGACTTCCATCAAAGAAATATAAATTCTCAATCATTCCCATTCTATGTAAAACCATAGCAATACCTTTTGCAAGGTCAATCATTCTAATATTAGCTCCTTCAAAGCATTCTTCGGATGTCATAGAGCCAGAGCAGTCAAGATATAAATCTATCTTACCCTTGTATATTCTACTTTCATTACCTGCACTCATGATCTCAGCATTTTTAAATACTGGGTGAAGAAATTCAAGACCAAATAGATCTTCGCATTCTTCACAATCAAATAAAGATTCTTCAACTCTCTTGAATTTAGTAGAGAAGTAGTTCATAGACTCATTAAGTATTTTCTCTAAAACTTTACGGATACTATCCTTGTTTATAGAAACGCTATTTAATCTGCCTTTTAACTCTTCAATTTTCTCTAAGAACTCAGGATCATTATTCATAAGATCCTTCATTGCTTCCTTTCCCAATTGAGACTCCAAGTCTTTAATTTTATCATCAGCAGAGTTCTTTGCATTTTCAATCCTCTTAGTATTCTCGTCCAAGATTTTGTCAATCATGTCTTCAACAGAACTTCTGTTAGATGAACCAGACTCTTTACTTGCACCAGTACTAGGATCTCCAGGACTATCATTACCTTGACCTTCTCCCTTTCCTTCTCCATCATCTTTCTGATTAGGATCCATTTTAGATTCTAAACCTTCAGATCCATCACCACTACCATTTTGCTGTTGCTCCTCCCTTATCTCATCATCAACTATCTGCAATGCTAATGCAAGTTCTCTAGTTAGAATCTGTGTATATAAAGGTGAATCAACTGTAACAATTTTTGTAAGAGAATCATATACTTTGTCAAGCACTTTATGTCTTACTCCGTTGTCATTGTTGGTAGGTCTTCTCTTAACATCTTTGTTTACGTAAATACTGTAAACATCATTGATAAGATCTTGTGATAGAGTGCATTCTTTGTTAGTCTCTTTCTCAACATAATCTCTAATCTTCTTAAGTCTCATTTCTTCGTATGCTGTTACGCCAGGTAACACAACGTGCTTGTCTTTTCTGTATCCAAATACACCTTCCTCAGCGTTTTGGAATCTCGCATAAGGATCATAGGAGGGGAATGATCCCCCTCCTAATTCATCCTTCTTTCTATTAAAGATACTCATTAGTAAGCTGTATCTTGAGCTTGAGACAATACACTTTCATCGTCAGATGACTTTAAGAAACTTAATTTAGCTTCCTCTTCAGCAATTCTAATTTGTAGATCTGCTTGATCATGCTCAGTAATGTTACCAGCTTTGCTAGCTACACCATAAGCAATCTCAAGTTGATCGTATTTAGAATTGTACTCTTCAGTACTCATACACTGACCAATAGCATCAACTAGATCATATAGTTCTCTAACTTCTTTAGGAACTAGCGTCTTAGCTAATTCTTTTGCAACAGCTTTACCTACTAACAACTCAGCGGTTTTAACTAAACCTCTGTCTTCATTCATTCCCCAAACAATCATAACATTCTTAACAAGCGTAGGTAAAAATGATAGAGCTCTGTCTGATAACTCACTATGAGCTACATCTAGAACTTTCTTAAGCTTACCTGAACTTAATGTTATTGCATCAATGTCAGAAGATTCTGGCAATCGAATATCTTGAGACTGAGTAAAAGCTTTACCGCCTTTGTCGTAGTATCCTAGCATGTCTGCTTGAGACAATCTAGTAACTTCATGCGTAATTAGAAATCTATCCCAGAATGGTGAGTCAACCTCATCATCAGGAATTTCATTACAAGTAGCAATAAAGTTTGTCCATTGACATGGCACTTTCTCTGTACCATTAAATAAAACACGCTCGTTCATAATACCTAGCAAGCTGTTTCTTAAAGAGGCTGATGCTTTGTCAATCTCGTTAATAACAACTACTTTGGCATTAGTAATAGGTGAATTAATTTTGTATTTGTTAGTCGTAGTAAGGGCTTCTAAATCAATATTACCCTTCACTGCATTACTTCTAGTTCCTTCATCTGTTTCTAATAGAAACAAATCTGATGAATTAAGTTTTCCTAGTGAACCTTTTGCAAAGTCAATTACAGCTGCTGTTTTAGCAACTCCAGGAGGTCCTATTAGTAATATTGGCGTTCTTACAGCCTCACCTAGAGCCATGACTCTAAATGTTTCTTCTTTCTTCAATAAATTGGTATTAATAACTCTTTTAATCATGATTTGGTTTTTTAATTACATTATTTGCTTTAATTCCTCTTGTCTCAATTGTTCTTTTATAAGTCTTAAGAGTAATTCTTTTAAGCTTTCACCATCATACATCTCTATATAGTCTGACGGATCTTTCGCTTGGTATTTATTGGGTATTTCAATCTGTAGGAATCCAGTTTGTTCTGATAATTTCAGACCTCCTTTTCTTCCTGGGTTATTAGGATTATCAAAGTCATTGTCATACAAGACAAAAACTTCTTTAAATCTACTTCTTAGCTCGTCTACTACATTATCTTTAGGTTTAACACCTTCGCTCTGCAATGAGCATGATGTGACGAAATTAGAAGGGAATAGACTTTTGATAACAGCAGCATCTTTCCTGCTACTTGTTATTATACACATATTTCCTGTATCAGGTAATTGTGTCCATAACTCCCATGTTGAATAATCATTATTATTCATCCACTTATTTTCTTTATCTGCATTTGGCTGATAAATCTTAAAAGTTTGATTACCATCTTTTTCTTCCACAAAAGCATAGGATAAATCCTGTGCAAGTGTGCAAGCACCATTAACAAAGTAATGAGATATTGGATATATGTTACAATACTCTAATTGAGCTTTTGTTAATCCATATTTACTTTGCCAATAATCTTTATCTCTAAGTTTCCAGTCTCTAACAGTAACACTTATTTTGAGTCTTGAATGCTTAACCGTAGTTGCAGTATTCTTTTTATCAACATAACTCACTATTGGAGAAGAATCAGAAGATGAATCAACTAATTGAAATTGACTTAAATTAAAGTCTCTTGCAATTTTGTTAAACACATCTGTTTTCTTTTGTATATTAAATAGTCTCATCACAAATAAGAAACAATCTCCAGATTCACCTGTGGCAAAATCTTTAAAGAATATCTTATCATGCTTTTTACTATGGAATACACTAAATGATGGTTTTGTATCCTCTCTTAAAGGACTGCTAATTGGTTTTCTAGGAACTCCTCCTAAATAAAATTCAAATATTTCAAAGTCTGAAAGACAACCCATAATATCATTAGCATTGGGCAAATATTTTATTACTTGACTTTTTCCAAAGGCCATAAGAAATTATGTTTAAAATAAAAAGGGACTGTAAAAATACAATCCCTTTTAAAATTAGTATTTAGTTAAATTTAGCTTAACCAATCATCTGAATTATCGACATCAGCGTCAGAAGTATCTGCTGTTGCAAATACATCTGCTTGGTCAGTATTTCCAGAAGAAATGCTAGTTGGAATTAATTCAAATTCACGAACTGAAAGATCTCTTGCACCGAAATCTACATTACCAAAAGCACCTGCTGCAACTGCTTCATCCAAATCCTTAAGGATATAGGTGAATTTAGAAGCTTTAGCACTTGGTATTGTGTATTGACGCAAAGTATGACGGTTGAATGTAGTTTGCACTAGTTTACCGTCTCCTTTAGTTTTAACACCTAACAATACTCCAACTTTGTTGTTTGTACTACCAATTACATTACGTAATAGTGTTACATCTCCAGCAAAGATAGTTTTCCATTCTTCTTTAGAAATCTTAGCATAACACTCAGATGGATCACTAACCTTACTTGTATCCCAAGGAAGATTTAGTAAGTTAACTAAGAAAGAAATCAATTCAACTTCTCCACGCTTAGCAACTTTTACTCCATCGTTGTTGTACCACTGCATGTTTGGTGGCATGTTTCCACTCTTGATAGACTCTTCTGTTAACCAGGTGTCTTTACCAAATGAATTTATAACCTTAAACTTTCCAGTTTGAGATTTGTGATGTGTATTTCCAACATAGAACTGAATCTTTGTCTTTAAATCACCTTCTTCATTTGATAGATAGAAATCTAATCTAATCTGTGGAACTTCTCTTTCTCCATCTCCATCAGAAACTGTTGTTGTTCCGACATACTCTGGATCAAAGTTAATCTCACGGCCATATATTTCTTCCAACTCATCTTTAGAAGGATTAACTCCTACTACTTTAAAGTTTTCTGCCCCTGTGTATAACTTCTTTGCACTACCTGCAGTTACTTCTTGTCCTGCTCCAAATCCTGTACTCATATTTTATATGTATTTAAAATTTGAGGGTCTTTTAAGGCGACCCTCTTTACCTATAGTTAATTAATAATTAAACCCATTCGTTAGTTTCTACTGCCTCTTGTACTGGCTCATCTGGCTGTACTTCTGGCTCTACTTCTTCCATAATTGGATCATTGAGTTCAGCAGTTGCTACCTCGTTAATAACAGAATTAGTAACTTCTTCTACAGACATCTCGCCAGTATTAGTTTCAATAATATCTGATGAAGAAACTATAGGAGATAAAGCATAAGCTTCAACTTCTGTAGAATCAAACTCAGTTAATTTAAACTCAATATTAGTAGAGTCATCTCTTTCTAAGAAATTAAATATCTCGTTACAAGCATGAGTAGAGCTAATAGCCTTACCTTTCTCTGATGTATCTTCTCCAAAAGAAACTCTGTTTTTAGAAGTCTTGTAAGTTACATCAACTTCTGATCCTAGGTTAGCTGCATTGGCAAGCAATACTCTCTTTGGAGAATTATCACCCATCTCTACAGATGCAAGAACAAGTTGTTGAACTGTTCCAACTTCACAATTTAGCAATTCTGCTGCTTTAGTGTTCAATAGTATTCTTCTTGATTTCTTAGCACCTTTCTGGCCTTCTATAGTAACCACTGCTAAATCTGCGTATTTATCATTTGTTGTTGTTGTCGGATTTTGACCTAGTCTTTTAGTTCCGAAAATAATTGTTGCATTCATAATCTTTGTTGTTTTTTAATATTAGTTTTTAATTTATTTTAATTTACTATCCTTCTTCGTACTTTGTAATAGCATCTAGTACTGCAAGCATATCGTTATCTACGACATCTCCTGCAAACATACCATCAGGACTCTTTGCCATATTAGTTGTATTGTTTTGAGTCATGAATCCGTAATGGATATCATTACCTTTCTTCTCAACAATAGTCTCTAGTATTACACCGAACATACCTTCTGGCTTAACTACATCTTGTACTAATTTACCACCTGGTACACCAAATACAGTTTTGTCTACTCCATTAAAAGATTTAGTCTCTGTGTGTGCCATAACTATTACAGTTAGATCTTCACGTAAAGGGTCAATACCTTTTAATGTTTTGTATACATTTTCTCCCATTTCTGTGAACTTTGCATAACCAACTGTTTTAGCTTTGTCCATAAACTCGCCAATCATAGCATAAGTAATAGTGTCTATTACAATTGTTTTGATATCAGCTCTGTTTTTACTTACAAATGACATAGCTGCTCTAATTTTCTCCCAATTTGTAGTTTTCAAATAATTACAAGTGTTAGGATTAAACATACCTGCTTCATCTTTCATTATGTAATTCTTCTTCCAACCTCTAAATGGAGGTGCTTTCTCGTCAGGACATATAATAAATGTCGTTGTTGGGTCTAATGTTCTCAGTGCATAGGTTTTACCTGTACCACTGTAACCCGTAATCAATAGTTTGTTTGCCATTTTTTAAGTTGTTTTGGTTTTTAATTTATTTTCACTCTCTTCGTAAGCAGCAGTCAGTAGATCTTTTGACATTAAGAATGCAAGCTCTCTTTTAGAGAATGCTCTTTCTATCTTTTGTGCTACATATGCTACTGGGTTTTCATTGTCAGAATCTATTACTAGATCTGTAAACAAACCTGCATGTCTTTCTTTAAAAGATTCAAGATCTGTAATCCCACAGGATACCAAATCACTTTCAAAGTTAGTCATATCATAGTCTGCATGTTCTGGAATTTCAGGATCATCCTTACCTTCCTTTCTATTAAAAAAATCACTCATTTGTATTTTTATTTTACTTATTTGTTAACGATTTTTGTGTTGGTAAATATACCACTTTTTTTACTTATTGACAAGGTTATTAACAGATTTATACTATATTTAGTTGTCTAATTTTATCTACTAAATCTTCGATAGAACCGTCATTTTCTATTACATAGTCAAATCCATCATAATCATCTAAAGCTGTTTCTGATAGGTGAGGGTTTACATCAATAGCTCTTGTACCATTATCTCTATTAATCCTAATAACAATACCACCTCTATCTTTAATACCTTCAACTTCATTAGGAAATCTAACATCTGTTATTATCCATTTAGGATAAACCCAAGAGCCTTTTATATTTTTACCTGCAGAACCTTTATAGTCAAATCCTAAAGGGTTATAATCAGCAAACAAAGCATTTACCCATATATTAGGGTGAATAATCTGTCTACCTGCTTCAGTACCTAAAAGTTGTAAGAGTTTACGAGGTGTTAATAATGAAGAAAATGTACTTTCTTCTTTACAAACTAAATCACAATTATCATCGTTAAAATATTGCCTCCACTCTTCCCCTAGTTCTTTATCCTTAAACTCTCTATCTTCTAGTTGACGTATATCACATCCTATCAAAACTGATACTATCCATTTAATAGGATAAGCAAACTTTTTATTTTCATACTTTCTATGAACAAAAAATGCATTAGACATATAATCTGAAAAGTTTTTCCAATCATCTTCTTGAGCTAAATAGCCTAATATATGAAACATTAGGTCTTTTCCTGATCCGATTTTACCGGATATTCCTATAAGACTACTCATTACTTATCAAGTCTAAATCCATACATAACCGGGTGTCTTGGAACTCCTGTATCAGAGTATTCAAAGAATCTTAACTCACAAGTCTTGCCGATGTGCTTAGCTTTATTTGCTAGCAAGTCTACAGCTTCCTCATGTGATAATGATAATCCTGCACCTAACTCATTGTTTTCTGCACCTTCCCAAGCAAATATAGGCTTACCGTGTGTAGGCCTTTTCTCTGACGGTATTACATCTAACAATGGTAAAGCCAAGTCAGTAAAGTCTTTAAGCTTTAACAAACTAGAACTTCTTCCATTAAGTTTGTATCCTTCATCACCATGACGAACAATAGTACCTTCGTATCCTCTAGAAATATTGTAGCAATGAAAATCCAATAACTCTTCTCTATTATTAATAGGAACAGTTTCTACTAACTCTATACCTGGATGTCCTTCAACGTATTCTCTAAGTGTTAAGTATCTCTCAATAAATGGAGCGTCCATGATCATATCATATACATGATGCTTAACATTTATTGTATCAGGTCTTATCTTTTTGATAACTCTCATATTCTCTTGAAAACTTAATCCATGAGCATACAATTCTCCATCAATGACAACTTCATGCAATATGTCATGGTCAGTAATCTTAACGTGTGGTACTGTAGTTATCGCATTACCTGATCTAGAAATTAGTGTTCCAAATGAGCTGTTTAAGGCTCTCATTCCATCTAACTTAGGTTGGGCGTAGCAAGGATATGATACTTTCTTTTCTTCTTTACCAAACACTTTGGCCAGCATTGGAAGTATTACTACTTCATCAATTGCCTCTTGTTGTGCTTTAAAGTATCCTTCTTTAAGCTTCTTTATGTATTTAGCTTTAGCTTCTATCTCTGCTTGTCTTTCAGCTGTAGTCTCATTGGCTCTCCCAATATTCTTAGCTTCACACTGACTAACATTAGTGACATGCTTACCATCTAAAATACCAGACACCTGAACAATTGTTGAACCATCTGTAGTAATATCTAAGAACCTAATCTTACCTTTACTGTCTTTTTTGTATAATAACATTTTTTAGTTTTTAAATTATTGTCCGAAATTTTTGACAGCTCTAGGTTTACTTACTCTACCTAAAAGTCTATCTGCTGTATCATAAAAAGGTTGTAGCCTTGCGGGCTCATTACTTCTTGGCAACTCTTTAAATCTATTAGTTGCACCGTCAAATAAATAATGAAAATATTTATTAGGTGCTCCAAATCTATTTTTAAGTATTTTAGTTGCTCTGAAACAGTCTCTGAATCTTCTGATATCATATCCATGATAATCTTCAAATCCATATCTATCAGGTGAATAAACACCAATTACCACTTTTGCATCACGCTGAATTTCCTTATTGTTAGCGAAATTTGCCAAAGAAGGTTCAGTCTTTTTCTGAACACTATCACCCTTGTTAGTAAATTGCTCTTTCTCGCCTGATTGCTCTTGTTGTATTACATTTACAACAGCCCAATTCCAATGCTTAGTAACTTGCTTCAAAGCATAGTTAGTACTCCATTGTGCCATGGTCTGATGTTGAGTCATCATGTTTGAACTTCCTTTCATTTTCTCAGAAGTCAACAAACTCATGTGGTCAACTACAACTATAGTAAATGCATTTGGATCATTAGGAATATAGTGACTGTACACTTTTACTGTTTCTTTCTTAGTGTATTTCGTACCATCTTCATTAACTTTCTTCTTTATAAACTCTTTGTCTTCAAAGATATGTGTACCATTTTTGTCAGCATAATCTCTACAGTATTTGTAGATGCCGGTTGGATTGTACACTGAGTCTATAATTTCTACATTCTCTAGTAAGGTCTCTACATCATCAATGTTAGATTCTATTAGATTCATTAAGTTCTGGTCAAGAGATTTTTCTCTAAAACCTTGAAGTGTCAATAAATCCATTTCAATCTGACATCTTGATGATATAAAATTACATATCATTGTATCGATAAATTCTTGTTCCGACTCTTCGAGTGCAAAATAGAATATCTTTAAGTTGATATTGTGCTTTAACGCATACTCTAGAGGCTCTCTAACATAAAGAGCTTTAGTCAATTGAGTTTTACCAACACCTGAACCTGCAGTAACCATCTGTATCATACCTGGAACTACTCCTGGTACAGACTTTGAAAGCTTAGGATAATTTTCAAATGGAATACAAAATATTGCACCATTGTCTTTATCATCTTTAATCTTCTTGAGCTGTTCTACCCTTCTTTTTACTTTTCCTATTACTTTTTCTATCATAAATTATTTGGATTTTGTATTGGGTCTATAACTTCTGTCATTGTACATACATGGCCATCATTCCAATTTGGACTAGGTGGTATATAATTACCAACACTAGTAAATCCAGTACCACATTCTTTACATCTATATCTTTTCATTTACATATAATCTTCGTTTTCATACTTGTTTTCTCCTGTATCACTGTCTAGAAGGTATGAATACTTCTCGTGATAACCCTCGTTCAACCATCGGGTAGCCTCGACCATGTATTCTAGGTCGCCTGACTTTGTCTTGTCCTTAACCTCTAGTTCAAGTACTCTAATTGCAACTTCTTGCTTTTGAGCATTATTCCTAAATATTAATTCCCATTTCTTTCTTAGTTTTTTACCCAACATTGTATCAGCTGCAGCAGGCGATAAAGCCCTCTGACCACCGTGTTTTTTACGAACTGAAGTTGGATATGTCCTAAGCCATTTGATAAATAAATCGTCATCTAAGACAAAGAATATAGATGCTTTTTCTCTAAGAAATAAGCCATCTTTACTCACTTTAATAAATCCTTTGCTTTCTAAATTTGTCAATGATTCTAGACTAGTATCTAAGATACCGGTTATTACAAAACCGTTGGCAATATTATATAATATTAAGTATTCATTAATTGATATCTTGTTCTTGACAATATCACCAATCGGCAGTGTTATATTATCCATGATATGTTATGTATTTTTTATTAAAATTTTCCATTGATTTTCTAAAGTAAACCTCGTCCTGTGTATTCTGAACTACAAGTAAATGCATTTCAGGAAACTCATGTCTAAGGCACCTACCTAACATTTGAAAGAAAGATCCAATTCCACTATCTAATTGTGTTATTATTCCTCTCTCTATATTTGTTAAGTTTACTCCCTCTCTTAGCATCTTTACCGCAAATAATTCAGTACACTCTTCGTTGTTGAAGCAGTCAATCAATTGTTGATTTAACTTATCATCATTCTTAGAGTGTACTGCACTATCAGAGCCTAGCTCTTTAACTTGCTTTATGGATCCTGTGAAGCATATAAACCTTGCATTATCTAATCTAAATTGCTTTACCAGATCTTTAACAGGATGCGTCTTAACTTCAGCAATGAATTTCTTCCTTGTTGATGCTATGTTTAGGAACTTGTTCCTGCATCCTACTCTCACTGGGTAGGGTATTTTTAGATCTTCTGATAATTCTTGATAATAAACCATTTGTTTAGTAAGTGCTGTATAAGTTTCTTGCTCAGTTCCTTGACATATAATACCCCAAGCTTTTGGAGTATTTTTTAAGGTCATGAACAGATCTTTATGACTACACTTTTTAAACTTACCTGTTTTCTTATCTTTTGGCATTCTTGCTTTGTATTCCCATAATTTGCCACGGACAATCTTATCGTTGAGGTATATTTTGTGAACCACCAATGATGGTTCAGGCAATAACTTCAATTCAAATGCTTTGTCCAGAGAAATAGTATAATAATGAACTTTTTTACAAAGTCTATTTATTAATTCCTTTTTCTCTTTGGGTATAGTAGCAGAAAGAAAGATGAGCTTGGTGCCTTTTTGTAGCACTTGTCTTAAATGCTTTATCCTTAACGGAGTTAAAGCATGACACTCATCTAACACAACAAAATCAGCCTTGTCATTTTGATTCTTAAGAGATGCATACAATATAGTTTTCATGGATTTTTCCACTTTACTCATTTTGTGCTTCTTAATATCTAACAACCAATTCTTTTTGTGTGTACTTTCTTTGCAAATTAAATAACCTTTAGCTTTAGGGTTACTCTTTAATATATCATTTACAATCTTAACGGCAGCAAGGGTTTTACCCGTACCAGTTGACCATTCAAGACAGATAAATCTGTTTTTCCTGCTTAACTGTACTGCCTTAGATTGTATTGAATCTTTAGGAGTCATCATCGTCTGATCTCATTCCTTTAATCATATTTTCTACAATATCATCAATCTCTTCATCAGTGATGTTTTCAATGTCTTTTGCATTGATCGCTAATCCTTTGTCACCATTAGGAAGATCAACATTCTTTGAACGTCTATTTTCAATTCCTTCAAATAGTTTATTCATTGGTGTGTTCTCTTCTTTATGGAGCTTTGATGCAACTAATTGTAACAACATAGCAAAATGATCGTTACTTCTAGCTGACGCTACTAATGCTTTCTCAAGATCCCCTGCGTTACCTTGTATTAATGTGCTTCCACCTTCACTGGTTGAAACTACCATCATGATGCTAATAGACTTGTCATTTTCTGTTATGTCTCTAACATCATCTACAAGGTTATTCAGACGTTCAACATTTGTGATATCATTTTTATCACGTGTTATCTCGTCTGGTTTTTCTTTTTTTACTTCTTCTACTTTTGGTTTTTTTCTACTAAATAATCCCATAATTTCTAATCTGTTGTAAAGTTAAAATCTAAATAAGGTAATACCTCTGTTGTTGTTTGAAATCTATTGATAAAGTCAGTCACTGAGACGTGTCTATCTATAATGTCTTTCATTCCTTTTAAAGCCTCATTATTTGCTTTCCTCTGTAATCCTTGTATTAACTTTTTGGCTAATCCAGGTGGCATTCCTGCTGATTGCTCAGTGATGGCTTCAATACCTTCTTGAGTTTTCTTCTGAAATTTTTCTTTGGCTTTAATGATATTAGTACACATTCTGTATTCTTCTTTGGCCATGTTCAGTACTGACTCAAATTCATCAATACTAATTGCGTTTTTAAAGTCTTTAAATGCTGGTTCATTGTTTGTGTCTTCCATTTTTAATTTGTTTTAGTTGTTAATGTTCTATATTCTAATTCTAACTGCAATGTATTAAGATTCGATGTTCCGTATCCTTCTTTTCTAGCTTTCTTGATAGTATTCTTAATGTGATTCTCATCCATATCACATAATAAGACAGATTTACCATTGGATCTAATCCAGGTAAAACTCTGTCTTACTTTCATGTGCTCTTCAAAGTGTGAAGCTTTAAACTTAATACCTCTTCTTTTTCTTAGCTCCATATTAATAGTTTACATAATTAATATTGGATCTAACTTCCGCTGCATTCTTATGCCTCTTGTCATACAACTTACCACGCAAATGTGGATTTACTTCTTGTATTTTCTGTCTAGCTCTTCTTATTGCTTCTGGAGAGGTTCTTTTACCACCGCCAAACTCAATAAGGAACTCTTTAAAAGTAGATGCACTTGATTCACTCCACCATATTTTAGAGATAAGTTTATTATCATCATCTCTAAGATATGGTAGAGTCTCAAGAAGAAACTCTACTTTATCTTTAGTTTTCATTATTGATTCTAACATTTGTAGGTTTTATAGTTCGTCTATTTTGTTTTGTATATCATCTATTGCATTTAAAATATGAATACATTTTTCTTTTGTATTGTTTTTTAAAATGCAATTATATACTTCGTCTAGTTTTCTTTGAATTTCATCCATGTGTTACCATTTATCAAACATGTCTCCGGATAAAGTGACTACAAACCATCTTATGGCTAGAAATCCTAATACCCAGAATATCATGTATTTCTTTTCTTTTTATGATACCAACTATTGTCCATTTTCTGAGAACACTGACATTTCTGACATGACCCATGAAATCTTTCAAAACTTTCTAGTTCTTCTAAACAAGAGTTGCATACATACACATATTTCTCTTCTTCTCGTTGAAGCTCTCTTCCCTTTAATAATGATTTTAATACAAAGATCAATAATACAAGGCAAAATATAAGCTCCAATATGATAAATATTTTCATTCCTGTGTCGTCCATAATAAATATTTTTATACTTGTGCTATCCATCATATCCATCGGTGTTATCGTAAACTGAAACTTTGTCTACTTTGGTTAAATGAGCAATTTTTGATATTATATCTTTTGATATCATTCTAAAGAATCCAGGTGCAAAAATAGGCCTCTTGCCATCTTCTTGTAATCTGTCTAACTCTAGTTCTAGTTCAGTAACGTGGGTTGCTAATGCATCCACTATAAATCCTGCTTCGTATTCTGTAAATTTCATTATATTCTGTCGTTATAAGTGTCTAGTAATAGTCGTTCAACTCTGCGTCTTAGGTAGTAGGTTAATTCATCTACTACCTCACAGCCTTTGTCATTGCATACGCTGTGTATTTCTACATCAGGTGCATAAGGTGCTTCTTCGTAACTTCCTGCGAAGCCACCACCAACATATCCTTTTATGATATGAGGTATTCCTTCTAAATCAAATTCTATTTCTAATTCCATTAGAATTCTGATTTTGTATGGTCACTGTTTTTATCCTCCTCCAATTTGTCATAAAGTGATGCCATACTAACTAAAGTAAAGACAACACCCATTCCAAATAAGAACTGAATTAACTCTACAGACCAGTGTGAATCAGGAGTTAATATAGTATTTAATGCAAAGAAACCAATAAGGCATATTGCAAGTAAAATCCATCTATTTTTCATATTGTTTGTGTTATTGGTTAGTATTAATTAATCACAAGGAACATCAATGTAGTAACAACACCCTTGACTAGGTGATGGATTCTCTCTAATGATTAACTCTACACATTCCTTGTCAGGTTCACATGATGCAAACATTGCAAGCATCATAGTTGATAATAATATTACTTTTTTCATATTGTTTTTGTTTTAATTGTTATCTATTGTATTTTGAACTATTATGTTCCTGTGCTTTCTCTTTAGCTCCTTTTAAAGCATTAATCTGTTCTTGATCAAAACCTGAAGCTTCAAGATTAGATATTGCAGAGTCTAGACTCTTACTTACCATAGCATCTGACTTTTTCATTGCTGCTAATAACTTTTCAGTTGCATTATCTAGTTCTTGTTGATTAATATCTAGTCCTTCATTTTTTTTTATAGAACAACTTAATCGTTGTGACAAAGCCAAAGCTTCTGTGTCTGTTAAATTTACTATCATATTGTTTATTTATTAGTATTTATTTAATTGTTATTTATCTATTTGTGTTGAGTCTTCTACATGGAGGCTCTTTATCCAATCTGAATTTTCTCTTTGGTATTTCTTAAAAAATTTTGAACACTCTTCTCTTTCTTGAGCAGTAATGTTTTGTTTCTTAAGCATTTTAAGGTATTTAGATCTAAGTATTCTTTGCTCTGAATAACCCATTAATCTAAATCTTTATACCAGTAGTATATTGATGCTACAAATCCAAAAGGTATAATACGAGATAGAAATTGTTTTTTAGTTTGTATTTCCTTGTCTTTGTTGAATTCTTCATGTGAATCTTCTGATAATGTAACACATGTTGTAAATATTTGTATAACCCACACTACTACTATTAGTGCTATTAAAAATGCCATCATAATTTATTTGTTTTAATTGATTATTAAATACAAGCTGGAGCCCCCTATAGAGGCCCACTATTAAGCTTGCTGTTTTATCTCGTTCACTTCAATACCTATCTTATTCGATAGATAATCCCATGTATGGCTGACGATATCCGCAGTTTATCCAATTTGCAGTTTTAGAATATCTGGTTATTAATTATTCTTGTTTGTTATCTAAGTACTGCTTACATCTTATTAGCTGTTACTTGGTAATCGAGTCATTAACTATATAGCTCTTTTATAGTCACTAATAATATTTTGAGGTAGCTGTAATTCACTACCTCTAGCTTGAGATTATCTCTAGCCCATTTTATTTGATTCTCACTACAGCTTTATGTGTAACGTGATTATCTTTAAGTTCAAAATCATCCGGTAATACACCTTTGTATCTTCCGTACAATACACAGTGTTTGTTGCTTACTCTTGCAACTAGTGTATCTCCTACTTTACTTATGTAATTAGAGTCTGCAAGCGTCATGGTTCTTCCATCTGTTACAGATTCTACTACAACTAATGTTGATTCACAGCTTGTTAATGACAATACTGCTATCAATAATATAATATAATTTTTCATTTTGTTTGTGTTAGATTATTAATTATTCATTTTCTTCTAGTTCTTCAGTAAACACGGCATTGTCTAGACAAGCACCACATCTATCGTCACTTAAGTAACTTGGTTCAGCTCCACAGCAATCACTATATAACATAGTATTTTGTATTTAAGGTGTTAAAGTTAATCCAAGGATATACTCCCCAGCAGTTTTTAAAGCAGGAATTATTCCTTTATGCTTCCTTGGATTGTTTGAAAAGCCTGCTGTCTAAAGGTTCAGGTACACTCTGTATTAGACTTTAACGGTATCATTCAGTAGAGCATTAAAAAGGCATGACTGAAGTATTGTGTACGCACCCAGCAGGGCTTTATTGTATATCATATCACACTATTATTGTGTGACATGATATCTATGCTAGTGATAGTTTACCATATATGTGGTTGTCCATATCATCTTGATCAATAGAAGCTATTTGAATATCTTCTGTATTAAAATTAATTGATCCGGTTTCCTGAAAAAATATTTCTCCATTCATAATTTAAGTGATTTGTTAGTTAATGATTTGTTTTAGTTATTAAAGTTTACTTGTAAAGTGTTTCTCGAACATTAGTATTCCTGATGCTCCTATTAAAAAACCTATTACTTTTATAGTTAGTATTGTAAGAAGCCTAATGTGGCCAATTGTATTGTCGATTATTTCTGGAAGAATATACTTAGATGGTATAATCAATAATGCATAACCAATAAAGATTATGCATATTGATACTACTAAATAGATTCCTAGCCTATTTTCTAATTTCATATTAATGATTGAACGATTTATTTATGGTTAATGCTTCTTGCAAAGAATATGCTGCTATAACTCTACCGTTGATTACAAATTTACTCATAGTTTTTTGTATTTATATGTTAATTTAAAAAGTTATTGTAATGTTGTGTCAGGTCATTACTTCACCTGTAGATTTACACACCTTACTACCATAGTGTGTATCAGCTTTATTTACGTAGAACCACAAAGGGCTAAAGACTGTCTTACACAAACAATGTAAGATTTAATAGTTAGAATGAAGGGGATTGAACCCTTATTAATACTATATTAATTTGTATTGTAATACTTATACTACATTCTAATTTAAACAGGAAGGAAGCTCACTCCAGAAATGTCAATTACTTTAAATGAGCTTCACAATTAATCCTGCCTAGTAAGTACTGCTTACACTTACTGTACCGTGTACCCGGTTGACGGTTCCTGTTTGCATATTCCACAGGCAAGTCATTCACAATATGGTCGACCAGACTTTCATATTGCACTCTGCATACAGTGGGTCAATTCTGTCTTACAAATCAGCTTATTCCCTGCTTAAGGTAAGATATTAGACTCAATCGGTGTCTAGTTATCAGTTCAACCGTCCTCCTCACTACCCACTTTGGGTGCTAGAGGCATCTCTATTTTCTGTATTCATGTTTAGTATGGATAGGTACATACTGTCATTTCATATTCCTATCGTTAATACTCCCCTAGAACAATGGTTCCTTAGTGGGGAATAATAAGGTACTAGTCAAGGCTACTATGATGAGTCTATTGTATGCAGTTTACATACACATGGGCTTATGAATAGTCTAACTATTCTACCTTCAACTTACCGTTATATATCCGCAGATAGCCAACACTGCTTTTAATGACTAGTAATTTGTCAGAATAATAGGATTTGAACCTATATTAATACTCAGCACATGGCTTTGTATTGTAATACCGTTATACTATATTCTGTTTAAAAAAAACCATTAACTTATTCTGATTACTATAGCGTAAAAATAGAGGTTAATGGTTTTTTAGTATTATATATTATACTTGCACCGACCTTAAGAGTCTGCACTTCCTACCTTGTAGGATATGCGTGTTTTGTGGTAATTAACTAAACACCAAGTCTGAGCATCGTCATGTTCATTCCATGCAAGCATAATAATATATTAAATAGGACTAATCTTCCCTGACGTTCCTATTATAGTCAGTATTCTAAGCTATACTCCTACCCCTGACTCGATTGCTTTAACAGCTATTAGGAAGGTTTGGGTAAGACAAATAGATACTTATCCAGGTATTTCACCAGAGGAGTTTTATCTAAATATAGCATTAATAAAATGAGTTTAGATTACTGTAAGTTCTCTCTTACGCCAACAGCTTATTGGATAGTGTATTTTTAGTTTTTAAAGTCTTTTAAGTTACACTAACTTGTCGACTGTAATTTTGTATTTAGCTATTAAGGGTTTACCATTATAGTAACATACTGCTATACATAGATTTTCACTCCCTATGTACAGCAATATAATTACTAATAAAGTAAATAACACTAGCCCGTCCAGAACTAGTGTTATATCTTATTATTACTCAGGTGCTTCCACCTCAGCTCTAATAAGTCTACCTGGGCCTAATTGGTCCATTAGAGGTTTTAACTCTACTAATGATACTAATGAGATAACTTGAGTTTGAACTTGTTCAGTTCCCTCATACTCTTCAATAACATTTTGACATAAGTACTGCTTATTTTCTTCAAGTCCATCTCGAATAAACATTGTACCATTAATAATACTACCTGTTGCAGTACCACTTAAAATCTCTCCAATATATGGATTGTTACCATTCTTGTCTGCTTTAAACTTAGGACTGTTTACTTGTTTGAATTTTGCTACGAACATAATTTTTAATTTTAATATTAATTATTTAATTGAATTATGACTCTTGTGTATGGTGAGTCACTTAACCATTTTAGCTATTATATAATAATAACAGTGATTTAGATTGCTAGTGAAAAGGACGAGAAATAGGGGTTATTGGTTTATACACCATTTAACTACCTGTTTTATCTTTACCATTTACTAGTTAGCCCTTATAAACACTGTAGTATTGTACAGTCGGAGTGATTGGGCCTAAGCACTCCAACATATAAATAAGGTACACCAGTTCAATTTCCCAGAGCGAAGCGATGGGCTTATAGCATACTACTAGGTCACAAGAACAGTATTTCACTAGTTGACTAGAAGTAGTGTATTTATAGTTGGGTTAATTTTCTTTTACTTTTTATGTATTTCTAGATCACTAATGGATCCATATTGCTAAGTCTCCAGGGGAAGTATAGAAAGAAAGAGCTGTATTCCTGTATTTATAGCTGCTACACAGGCTAAATCAAGTAGTGTATTTCTGTATTTATAGTTACTACACTTGCAGGACTACTGCGTGTACTTCTTTAGAAATCTTTTTTGATTTCTAAATAATATGGATTAAATCTTTTTCTGATTTAATACCATTTTTTCTTTTTTTTATAATAAAGCTCACACACTAATTAAAGTGCGTGAGCATTATTGTGGGTACTACTCCGTTGCTTTCGCAACAACGGTGGTAGCTTTACCCAGTTGAGTACTCAGTTCTACTAGCTCCGTAGTAGATACTAAGGAGATAATACGAACTTGTACGTTGTTGGAGTACTCTTCATCAACATAGTTATCGCAAAGATATGCTTTGTTGATTTCGAGTCCGTCACGTTTGAACATAGTACCGTTATAAATGGTACCTGTTGCTTTGCCGGCTAGAACTTCACCAATAAATGGCATGTTGCCGTTTTTATCAGTTGAAAATTTCGTACTGTTTACTTCGCTGAATTTTGCTAGGAACATAATCTATTAAGAATTAGTGTACACGACCTTTACGTAGCTCCGTGTACTAGCTACTGTTGGCTTATGCCAATATATAAATAAGGTTATTAAGTTAAATTTCCCGAAGGGTTTTCTTTTTTTTTGTTGAGGTTGAGGTAATATAAGGGAGAAGTAAATCTCCCTTTATATTAATATCCACGTACCACTCTCTTTAACTCTGAATATTCTTCATTGTTCTCAAATTGACATCTACCCAAATCTCTTTCGGATATATCTGTCAATTTCTTAAGAAGAAGTTCAGTTAAAATCTTATGGTCTTTAGGATTATGAATCTCATGAAATATATCTTGAACAAATTCTTCTAGACAATTAAAGTTATCTATAAGTCCTATTCCTGCTTGATACACATTACCTTTTTGACTCCAATCTCTTCCAATTCTAAATTCTGACATAGTATAAGTTTTAGATGATATGATTAATTCATACCAATATATAATCAAGGTTACTAGAATATTTCCCGAAGGGTTTTGTGTATTTATGTAGTTTATATCTACACCATACCCTTTGCATTGTCTAAAGTTTAGAGGGCGTTAGCCCTCTTTACTCTTACATCTTTTCAATAGCTTTGATAATATCGTCAAAATATACCACATCATTGCTAGACTCTCTAGCCTTGCTGAGGTAGTTCTCATCTCCACTTTTTAAATATTGGCTATACCAATATGCACAAAAGTGATTGGTTCTTCTAGTCTCCTCACTAAGAGAAAGGTTAACACTCTTATCTAATAAAAGTGTTAACAATTTAAGTTCTCTAGTCATAGTTTATAGCTCAGTTTCATAGCTTTGTGTTTGCCAAGCTTTGTTAGTCTCTTCTCTTGTGTCTAACTCACGATGAATCAAAGCTATGTGTTGTTCTAATATAACTCTTGTTGTGCTAAGCATAGCACTCTCGTGTAAATTGCATAACTCTTGCAATGTGTCAAGTAATGAACCTGTTTTTAATTGGTCAATTGGTAACGTAGTGTTTGGTGTAAATTTCATCTTTAAAGGTTTTATAGGTAAATAAATTATAGGGCTAAATTAATAGCCCTAATTAAATTAAAATGGTAAGTCATCAGGTAGCTCAGGACTATACTGTAAAGAGGTAGTCTCTTCAAGGTCTTGATGTAAACGCTCATAGATGATACGAGTCATGTGCTCAGGTGTAATGTTGTAAAGCTCACGCTGAAGCATTGTAATAGCCCGAAATAAATGTTCAGGTGTCATAGACTCTTGAGGAATTGAAAATGCTTCGTAAGTTAAATTTAATGCGATTGAGTTTTGCATAATATATGTTTTTTTTAAATTAATACTCAGTATATAATTAAGGTTAATTAGTTTTAATCTCCCGAAGGGTTTTTTACTGTTGAGGTTTTTATGAGCTACAAATACTTATTGTAGCTCATGATTATACTTCTCTCTTGTTTTTTATACTCTTCAAATCCTAAGTGTACACTTCTTCTGTGTAAGTTGTTTAGTCTTTGTTTTAGAGTAACTCCCCATTTATCTTTGATATCTGAAGAGTTAATAGTGCTTACCATTCTGTACATCTTAACCATGTACAAAATAGTGCAACTGGAATGGATACTAGTAATAAAGCCATAACTTTTTAAGTTTTAAGGGTTAGAGAATGATGAAACTCAACAGGTCTGTGACAGCTATGTTTCCCTTGCTGTAAGGTCTAATTAGACACACCTGATGAGTTATTCATTCCAATATATAAATAAGGTTTATTAGTTTATTTCCTCGAAGAGGTTTTTTACAACAAACACTCAACACCAATAATGATGTTGAGGTTGTCTAAGGGTTTGTTCTGGTAGCCTATAGTCCCTATACCAGCCGGCGTTGAGTGTCAAATCTGAATCTGAAGACACTCAATTAAAAAACTATCACGACTGCTCGGGATAGTTAGTAAGATAAAACTATCACGCCGTCTCTAGACAATACGCAGTGGACTGCACGTGATAGTTAGTAATAGATAATAGTGCATGTGAGTGTAGCACCAGGCTGACCACTCACAATACACTAGCCCCACGCATTGGCTTAGTAGAGGTGTGACGTAATAGCTCGAGCTAATTAGTCCACTTACACGTGTAACCCTCTCG
>Ga0208660_1000053_pt1 | contig 37397 bp, 22 predicted proteins | sample DEB08_DNA_13_FD_184527 | JGI IMG/M metagenome (GOLD analysis project Ga0208660, IMG submission 184527) | Aqueous microbial communities from the Delaware River and Bay under freshwater to marine salinity gradient to study organic matter... | ecosystem: Environmental > Aquatic > Marine > Coastal ... | reverse complement strand
TTGAGATGACAATACCAATGATAACACAAGATGCTTTAGATGTTGTGTTTAATCTTTTGGTAGATTATAAAACAGGTACTTATACTTTAAATACCTTTACTTTATACATAAAGCTACCGAATGATGTATATAAGCTTGAAACTTGTGTTATAACTAATGGGACATTCATAATTGAGAAATTACAGAATCTCAAGTTGACACTAGCAGGCGAAGCATCAAAGCTGACTAGAGGAACTACTCTTTTAGATGGAGTCTCGCTACCTTCCAGAGGTACTAGAGATTACCAAATTACTAAAGAGTTATTAGTTTCTATAGGCGGCACTAGTCTTTCTTCCGGTCTTTATAAGTGTTCTGTTGAACTTCAAAATGAAGTAAAATGGATTCCTTATGAAACTGTCAACAATGCGTTGAGCGTAACTAATGCAGCTACGTCTATGTATCCTTCTCAATTTATTCTTGAAAAAAGAATACTCTCAGGTTCTATAGGGCAATACGTTACAGACACATCTAATTCTGATGTTCAAAGCTGGAAAGAAGATGTAACTGTCGTTATAACAGCCGGTAACGGCTTAGCTAGTCCAAGCTTTAGAGGCTTTAAATTCAATCTTGCACACTGTACTTTTACAAATAGAAATACTGTAGCAGACGTTTATACACAAGCGTATGATTGGAAAATGAATGACAACGTTGCCGATCTCGGCACTAAAATCACACTTAACTAGAAATAAGGAATAACAATGGATTTAAAAAAATTAATGGTTGATACCAAAGCAGTTTGGGTTGACTTTCCAGGCTTGCCTGGGTTTGAGGTAGAGATTGCTAATCTTTCTCGTAAAGAACTAAACGGTCTTCGTAAAAAGTGTACTACTACTAAGTTTGATCGTAAAACAAGACAAGCAGTTGAAACGTTAGACGAAGAGAAATTTGTGGTAGAGTTTACACATGGCGTAGTTAAGAATTGGAAAGGCTTAACACTAGCACATCTTGAAACGTTACTACTTGTAGATATTGAAGGCAAAGACGCACAGCAAGAGCTAGAGTACACAGATGAAAATGCTGAAACTCTTGTCAGTTCCTCGACCGAATTTGACACATGGCTCAATGAGGTAGTCTTTGATTTAGACAACTTTCGTAGTGAACCAAAAAGAGCAATTGTTCCAAAGACTGGAAAAGTTCTTCAAGAATAGCGAGTCAAAGATGACGCGAGAGCGTTATTTTAAAATGTGTGAACAACTGGGGCAAGAACCTGTACATGACGAAATTCCTCCAGACGTCGAAGACTTCCCAGAAATAGCAATACTAGCACTAAATACTTTCTCTACTTTAGGAGATAGACTATACCCAGATGTAGGGTATGTAGGAAAAGATTTTACAAATCTTCCTCAGTATATAATGATACATGGAATAGAGGATACCGAGTTATTTTTAGAGATTCTAACTTATCTAGAGTCGAGGGCTATTGAACAATCTCGTGAACAATTAAAACGAGAGAGGGAAAAGCTAAAGAGAAAACAATAGTGGCTGATACAATTACGGTAACGTATAAAGTTAATGAAGACGGTAGTCTTACCAAGATTGCAAAAGGAGCTGATAAAGCTGCGAAAGCAACTGATAAAGCCACTACGTCTTCTGACCGGTATAGCAAAAAACAAAAAGGAGTAGCAAACGCTACTTCTAATAGCACTAAGTCTTTCTCAAAAATGAGTCAGGGTATGACAAGCGGCTTAGTACCCGCTTACGCAACTTTAGCCGCCAACGTGTTTGCGTTAAGTGCGGCTTTTGGCGTCCTATCCAGAAACGATGCAATTGGCAAACTAGAAGAAGGTTTGGAGTTTACGGGTAGAGCAGCAGGTAGAAACCTGGGGCTTGTTGCTAGAGGCTTGCAGGAAATTACAGATAATGCTATTTCGGCAGAGCAAGCAATGAGAACAACCGCAGTAGGTATCTCAGCAGGATTCAGTCAAAGCCAAATGGAAGGACTTGCTAAAGTAGCTAAAGGAGCTGCAATGGCTTTGGGTAGGGACCTGGGAGATGCTATGGATCGCCTCACCCGAGGTGCTGCAAAACTAGAACCAGAAATACTTGATGAATTAGGTATTATGGTAAGACTAGATGACGCCGTGAATGACTACGCCTTATCAATGAATAAAGGTGTTAAAGAGCTAACTCAGTTCGAAAGACGCCAAGCATTTACAAATGCAATTATTGCAGACGGAGTAGCAAAGTTTTCTGCTCTATCAGATGCTCTTGACCCAAGCGCGTATGCTCAACTTTCAGCCACTTTTAGTGACCTAACTAAAAATGTAATAGGAGGCTTTAACGCTGCAGTAGGGCCTTTTTTAAGGTTTTTAGCTGATACCCCTCTCGCTCTAGGCGCTTTAGCTGCTGCTTTTGCAGGCTCTATGGCTACCACAATTGTAGGCGGCTTAGAAGGAATGGCAGAAGCTAGCGCAGAAGCTGCTAAACGTACAGATGCACAATCTAAGGCCGCAACAAGCGCCATTAAGCCTAACGCTAAGTTAGCAAAAGGTTTCAATAAATTAGCAGCCTCAGAAGACAGAAGTAACAAAGCTCTAAACGAAATGACTCTTAGCTTAGACAGAACTATAAGGACTACAAAGAAAGATCTAGCGAAAAAAGCTGAAGCAATAGCACAGCGCCGAGTTATAACCTCAGAAATACATAGACAGAACATGGCACAAGCAAAAATGAATGCCACAACTGCTCTTGGAACATTGCAAGAAGTAGGGCTTGTAGCAGGTATAAAAGCTCATAGTGCTGCAATGCTTGAAATGGCAAGATCAGCAGGTATAGCAGCAGCAGCTCAAGGAACTTTAGCAGGTACTTTAACAATAGTTACTACTACAGCAAGCATGGCCACTGCCTCCGTTAGGTTTTTAGGGGCAGCTTTTTTGACTATTATGCCTTATTTAGCTATAGCTATGGCTGCCTTTGCTGTACTCGGCCCTATGGTAATGCGATTATTTGGAGGAGAAGACAACTTATTAAGCAAGCAACTAAAAGAAAATACCGAAAGATTTGCCGAGTTCGATAATGTACTAACTCAGTACAATAAAACAATTGTTCACTCAAAAAATGCAAATGAATTATGGATTAACTCTTTAAGCCCTCTCTCAGGAATGTTAGCAGAAACTGCAACAGGCTTAGAAGATTTAATGGCAGCAGCAGAGTCAGATAGACTTATCGCTTTAGCTGCGGCCATGGATAAGCTACAAGAAGCCAATGAAAGAGTTGCTAAGCCTCCTAAAGTATATGGAGGAGTGCCAGGTGTAGGTGCAGGTTTTGCTGAGAGTATAGGAGCAGAGCGTGCTTTAAAAACAGCTCAAGCAGATGTAGACGCAAATAAAACGTTAAGCCCTGATACGATGGATATGTTAGCTAGAGAGGCGGATAGCTATGTCAGTAAAATGGATAAATCTTTAGTTGCCATGGCATCAAAGGCAACTCAAGTAGGAAAAAAATTAGGAATATCCGCAACCGCAGCTACCGCAGCTATTAGTATACAGTCTGATGCTATTACATCGGCTGTATCGGCTTGGGAAGGAAGCAATAGAGGTATAGAAGCTTATAAAGCGTTAACAGTATCTGTTAAAGCTGCCGCAGATGCATCCCTAGCTGCCGTAGATGCTTTTAAAAGTTTTGGAGAAAATGTAAAAAGAGCAAAAGAGTTAATGGGAGATCCCAAAACTACTTGGGGCGCTTATTCGAGTGAGATAGATAATATAACCGAATCAGTAAATAAGCTCAAGACAATAGGAAAGGCAGGAGGTCTCACAGCTCAACAAGCTGATGATCTTTTACTCGCATATGGTATAAAATTAAAGCCCGGAGAAGAAGGAGTCAAAAGACTAGAGACGTTAGAAGCTGCGATGTCAGATGTAGCTGCAAGAGCAAAAACAAATGCCCTCCAACAAGCAGAGTTAGATACTGCACAATCTATCGGTACCCTTTCCAGAGTCAATCAAATTAAAGGGATCGAGCTAGCGCAAGATCGTGTAAGAATTATTACAGACGAGTTAAATGATATTACTATTAAAGGAACTCAAAAAGAGCTCGATAAGCAACTGGAGTTGAACGCGGCAAAACAGGAAGAAATAAAGTTAATATTAAAGAAATTTGACTCTCTTGGTCAAGATGCTGCAGCTTCAGGTATGGGTGCAGCCGCAGCCGCTGCGATTGCTGGACAAGGCGCTATCTCGGCGGCAGGTTCTGATGAAGAAAAGAAAGATGCAAGACAAGAACAAGCAAAAGCTACTTTGGGAGGCGTTGCAAAAGACTTAGCTGCTATTGGGCCTGAAGGTGCTCTAATGTCTTCCGCGATAGAAGGAGCACTTAATATACAAACTGCTTTCTCTACTGCTTTTGAAGTTATGGGAGACAAGAGCCTAGATATGTCTACTAGAGTTCAGGCAGGTCTTGGAGCGGTCTCGGCCATGATTTCAAGTCTTGGAGCAATCTCTAAGGCTAACTCCGATGCAAAAGTAGCAGGCCTCGACGATGAAATAGCAGCAGAGAAAGCAAGAGATGGTCAATCTGCAGGCAGCGCAGCAAAAGTTAAAGCACTGGAAGCAAAAAAGTTAGCAGTACAGAAAAAAGCGTTTGAAACTAATAAGAAAATGAAAATAGCTTCAACAATAATCTCTACTGCTCAAGGTGCGATGGCTGCTTATTCTTCGGCGATGGATAGTATTCCTGCCCCTTACAATTTACCTGTGGCTGTAATGATGGCAGGAGCTGTGGCCGCTATGGGCGCAAAACAAGTATCTATGATTGCAGGTACTTCGTTCTCTGGCGGAGGCGGTATATCGGCAGGAGCGGGTCCTTCAAAGATATCAGCAGGCGGCGGAAGAACTAATACAGTAGACCTTGCCAAAGGAGATAATGCTGGTGGTGAGCTTGCTTATGCAAGAGGCGCGGAAGGTTCTGGAACCGGTATGTCAAACTTTAAACCAGCATTCTCAGGGTACAAGCATAGAGCAGCTGGTGGTTATATTGTTGGCGAGCAAGGACCTGAACTATTTATGCCAGAAACACCAGGAGAGATTATACCTTCGGGCAAAGGTACTGGAGGACAAACAAGTGTAAACTTCTCTATCAATGCAGTAGACGCTGCGGGTGTAGAAGACTTGTTAATGAATCAACGAGGAGCTATAATCGGAATGATAAGAGAAGCAGCCAATGAACATGGAGAGTTGTTCTTGGAAACAGTTAAGGAGACTTCATACTAATGCCTGCCATTACTTTTACAAATATACTACCAGACCCCAATAATGCTATTGGGGATGCTGGACAAACGGGAGGATCCTCAGGGCCTGGATACAGCTCTGTTACACTTTCTTCTGAGCATGAAATTATGAACACCCGTACAAACTCGGGAAGACTTATAAGCAGAGAACTTGCAGGCCATAAATGGGATATAGGTATTTCTTATAATCCTATGATTCGGGAGGACTTTGAGCCTGTTTATAGTTTTCTATTACAAAAAAGAGGTTCTTTGTCTCCCTTTTTCGTATCTCTTCCCCAGTACAAAGCTCCAAGAGATCCTAGCTTTGCAACATTTGTAGCAACTAATACTTTTTTAGCAGCATTTGCAGGTGCAGCAGGTACGACTAACTTAATGATAGATCAAGCTTCTTACGTTCGTGCTTCCAATGGAACACCTCGCCCTGGAGATGTTTTTACTATTACCGATGCGGCAGACAGTAATCATACTAAAACTTATCAAGTTACTCGTATTGAAACAGCAGATGCTTTTGAGGAAAATGTAACACCTCCAAGTGATGCTAATAAAGAGCTTCGTATTCATTTTATACCCGCTCTTCAACGATCTGTAGCTAATAACGCTGAAATTAACTTTCATAACCCACTATTCCGAGTTATAATGAAAAGCGATGTACAAGAGTACAGCCTAAATTCAGATAACTTATATAGCTTCTCACTGAAGCTAGAAGAGGCTCAAAAATAATGACAATAAGAACTCTAAGTACTGACCCAGTAAAACAAGCCGCAATAAAAGATTCTTTAGTAAACTTTGATCCGTTTATTATAGCGCATCTGATTAAATTTGAGAAGCCTACTAACGACTTGCCGGGTTATTCAGAAGCAGGTATAGATCCAAACGGGTTTAGTTATATTACAGACTCTCCTTATGATATTGAGTTTGACGACGGATCCTTAGATTCTACAGGTACTGCTATTGGCGTACCTATGGTTTATAGAGCTAACAAAGTACTTTCTATTGGTACAATTAACGAAAATATACAAGCAAAAGCTTCAAATATGAGCCTCAAGTTAGATAGCTCTAGTTTAGGCACTAATGTAACTGTATCTGCAACTATTACTAAATCAGATGCTAATAATGGCGTATTTATAACAGATACTGACTTATCAGAAGCAGGCTTTCAAGAAGGAGATAAAATATCTATTACTGGAGGGCACTATTTAATTATAAAGTCTTTCATAAATGAAGGTAAAAGTATTACTTTTACAAGTACTGTAGATGCTAATCCAGTCGCTTCCAGTTATCTTGTAACTCAATCTTCCGAAGAATTAAATGCACTACTTGCAGATAAAAACGACTTTAATGGCTACACAAACTATATAAACCGAGATGTTTATATATATAAATGCCATATTAATCCTGAGACTCGACAAATTATAGGAGAACCTTTTTTATACTTCAAAGGTATTATATCAACAGGCTCTATATCAGAAAAGCTAGACTCTTCCGAAGTTCAATGGGGTTTAACTAGCCACTGGGGGGACTTTTTGCAGATCAAAGGTAGAATAACTGATGATGGTGCCCATAGAGCTCTCAATGCTTCTGGCTCTTCAGAAACAGGTGCTTTAATCAAAGAAGAATACTCTGGAGACTACGGATTTTTACATTCAAATACTTCTCTCTTACAAGCAGTAAAATATAGTGCGGTGGAGCAAGAAAGCTATTATAGAGAGGATCAAAGTTTTTGGGGCGGCGGTACGGGCTCTATGCAAACAAGAAATATTAATGTTGAAAGAACCACTACCCTTGATTTTAATCTTAAAGCAAGACAAATACCCTTAGTTTACGGGGTTCGTAAATTAAAAAGCTTTCCTGTTTTTGTGGATACTTATGTTACAGACGCCTCCGCAGTCTACAAAGCTGACGTAATATGTGAAGGACCCATAGCAAGCATATATGATGTACTTGTAGATGGTACAGCAATAATTTGCACTGATGAAAGCGATTTACAAGTAAGAGGGGTTGATGAACTTGGACAGCCTTACTACGCTTTAGACGCTCCCCCAGAGCAAGTATGCTTCGGAAATAAAGCTCGTGGAGATGTAATTGAGAAAGCTACACAGTTAACTGGTACTACAATTTGCTATCCTCCTGGTAATATACCAGATTCGGAATATAGAAGAGCTGAAATAGCTTTCGAAACTTGTATAGACAACGGCGGTATAGCAGCAGGAACTTCAGTTAGTGGCTATGGGGATACAGGTGTGGGTCTTGTTCATGAAGATCGTTATGAAATACCCAAGCCTACCGCTATTCAACAAAATTTTACTTTTCACGCAGGCGTAGCTAATCAGGCTGCAGATTTTACGTATATTAATCTTGCTCGAAATAATGAGTTTAAATTGCAAGGTAACTTTGATGAGTCTAAAGCACCTTATTGGGGCCCCTCCCACAGACTTTTAGATACAGCATATGTGGCAAGTGTCATAAAAATTAGTGATGGTGAAACACAAATACCCGACCTTGAATATATTGTTCGAGGTATGAATATTGAGTGCCATAACTATGATAGTAGTTACAATGCTCGTATATTCCCTGTTCAAGATACAGCAGAACATATTAATTGGATCTTAGGCGATGAGGTTGCTATCTATGCTCTATCAGGAGATGGACAAGGTACTGCAGATATAAATACAGATACTCAACTTGTATCTAGTACACGTATTATTGATAAGTTTAAGAGTTTGGAAACGGAAATAAACTCTACGTCACTCACATATAGATTTAGATGGGCAGATGCCTTAGACTTAGAAGATGTCAAAGGCTTCTATATGACTAAGCTCGACTCTGAAAATGTTCGCATATATTATTATTTGTCAACTAGCGATACTGCAGTGCATGAGTCACGATATGCGAACACGTCAGAGTCTCAAAGATTTCACGTAGCTGCAAATGTCGCAGGTACTACTAACGGGCGAAAAATAACAATTACTGATTCTATAGGAAATGATTTATCAGTATTTCAAAAATCTTTTTTTGCGCATCCAAATGCTATGGTAAGAGTATACACTTCAACTTCAGACGGAAGTCGTAACTATCCAGGTATATATAAATTTGATTGGATTGACGGTACAAGCCAGCTGGATAATATTGCATTAGATTCATCCCTTACAATAGTCAGAGTACAACTTGTAAACGTAGCAAACGTTAATAGAGGTCTTGTCGAAGACCCACAAGCAAGTCTTACAGAAGATGCTTATACGGGTATGACTCTCAAACTGACTTTAACTAGTGATAGACTTGGGAATATCGTGGCACCTTATGTCCAAGTAAGAAAAATAACAAAGTACCTAGGAGGCGGTGCTTGTATACTTGAGGGTCCCTGGGATGAAGGATGGACGCCTGACAATGATAACTCTTTAAGATATTCGGTAGGTGCTTATGGAGATAGAAGACCTACTACCAATCCAGCTATGCAACTTCTTGATTATATGACAGATGTCAGGTACGGTAAGGGGTTAGACCTAGATAATGATATTAATCTTGAGAGCTTTAAAGAAGCCGCACTACTATGCGATACTCGCTCAGACGTTTATATTGTAGCAACTTCCGCAGCAGCCGCAGCAGCCTCAGTAGGCGACTTGTTTGAGTACCCTAAACAAGCAGATCAAAGTATTGATAATCCTATTAGATGGCAAGGTAAGGTAAAATCTATAAGTGAAGAATATACTACTTCAGCTGCGTATAAAGTAATTACGTTCGAAGAAGTAGTAGGTAAGTTAGGAGACCGTTGGTACTCTTACAATTCTTATGAAGAAAATCAACTTCATTGGCATAATGGATACGCATATACTGCCTCTAGAGATTTTGGAACTACTCCTACAGGTGTAGGAGCTCTTACATCTTTAACACTTGGAAAAGTAAGCTCTCTTGATACTTTATCTGTTGATTTAAGTCAGGCGTCTTCTAATGGTAATCCCATTCTTAAAAACTGGAATCCTGCAAGTTTAGGCTTTACGGCTTCTGGTTACTCCTTATACGACTCCGATGATGTAAAATATTGGAAGTATGTAGGATGGGATGATAACCAGCAAAGAAACGTTACGCGCCATCAAATGAATCAGTTGATTGATACTGGAATACCTGTATTTGATAACATAAATAAAATGCTATCCCAATTTAACGGAATTTTAAGATACTCCGGAGGAAGGTATGATTTATCTATTGAAGGTAAAAAAGGCGTTATAGATTCTGTTGAACAAATATCTGAAGAAGATATAATTGGTACTATTAAACTCTCTGACGGTGGCTTGAAGCAAAGCAAGAACTTTTTGTCTGCTTCAATTATGGATCCTCAAAACCAGTTTGAAAGTAGAAATATAACCTTCTTTAACTCAAACTATTTAAAACAAGACAAAGGCATACAAAAAAAGGGGCAAACTCTTTTAACAGGTATTACAAACTATTTCAATGCAAGAATGAATGTAGAGCAGGCTTTAAATAGGTCTCGCTTTGGTTTAGAAATTCAATTTACTATGGCGCCTAAAGGACTTTTGCTCACGGCAGGTAGTATTATTGAACTTACATACCCTCGGTTTGGTTATACTGCAAAAGAATTTAGAATAACTAACCTTAACTTTAAAAAGGACGGAACAGTCGATGTAAGTGCAAAAGAGCATAGCGACTCAATTTACAAAATATCAGAGCCTTACTTAGATTCGGTTGACATTGAACGTTCAGTTTCTTTAACGGACGCAATTCCAGACGCCCCTACCAATACAAGAGTAGTTAGTAACTATTTAGGTAGTAGAGGTCAAATAGGGGTATTGTGGACAAATTCCGAAAACTTTTCGTCTGCTACTCATATCGTAGAAGTGTACAAAAGTACTTCTGACAACTTTTCGGATACAGTAGATGCTGGAAGCTTTGTGCCAGGTACATTTTATGCCATCAATACACCAGGAGATACTGACTTTGTAGATATAGGTTCTCCAGATAATAATGCTGGTACTGTTTTTATGGCGACGGGAGCGGGTACAGGAACAGGCACAGTAAACAAAGTATTCTTAGCAGGCACTTCTGACTCCGATCGATTTATGGATACTATAAACACGGGGTCTGGTAACCAGACTAGATATTACTGGATTAGATATAGAGTTAAAAAACCGGCTTTTAATGTATCTGGCTCTAACTTTAGAAACGTATACTCTCTCTATAGTCCTTTATCTAGCGAAGCTGGTCTACAAGGCGATGCATATCCGACTAGTATTTTTAGAGCAGTGCAGCTAACTTCTTCTACCCCCGTATTTACATATGAAGCAGATGGAGTAGGTATTGAAAGTGGTACTCCTTCGAATGCGATTATTACAACCTCCTTAACAAACGTTTTTGGAGGCGGTATTTTTTATGTATGGAAGAAAAATAACATTGTTATTCCTGATGCTATTTTCCCGTCTTTAACGTATACACCTCCAAGTGCTATAACGTCTATGCCCGAAACCATTACCTGCGTAGTCTCACAAACTATATTTGGTGAGACGCATACTTTTGAAGATAGTATATCTTTCACAGGAACCCACGTCGGAGCGCCCGGAGCACCAGGATTAGACGGCCAGTTAGTAAAAACAGTAAATATCTATAGAAAGAATAATGCTACTATTGTTGCAGCATCTGGTACTTTTGCAGACCCCCTTGCTGGTAATACTGATTGGTCTTTGTCTGTACCTGCATTGACTGCTGATGGAGATATTGTCTATGTAGCTACTCGAACTTTTAGTGATGATGGCTTAGCTCCTCAAGATGCCTCCTGGAGTCCTCCAGCTGTTTACTCAACTAAAGTTGACGGAGTAAATGGAGACCCAGGTGCAGATGGTCAGGCCGTAAAAACAGTAAATATCTATAGAAAGAATGATGCTACTATTGTTGCAGCATCTGGTACTTTTGCAGACCCCCTTGCTGGTAATACTGATTGGTCTTTGTCTGTACCTGCATTGACTGCTGATGGAGATATTGTCTATGTAGCTACTCGAACTTTTAGTGATGATGGTTTAACTCCTCAAGATGCAGCATGGAGTACTCCAGCTGTTTACTCAACACGAGTTGATGGAGTAAATGGAGACCCAGGAGACCCAGGAGATGAAGGCCTAAGAACAATACAAGGCTATCTCTACTACGAAAAAACAACTGCGGGTGCTCCTCTTGCTCCGTCGGGTTCTACGTATACCTTCTCTACTGGAGATGTTTCTGGAGGCACTGGTGCAACGGAAGTATTAGCTTTGTCTGCTACTTCTGCGGTTGACAAGTGGACGAATGAGCCTCGTACTCAAGATCCTGCTTCTACAAATACGCACTATACTGTAAGATATTCAGGTACAGAAGCCGCTGCGGGGTCGACGACAATCACAGTAACTTATGCCAGTATTGTACAATACACTAATTTCACAGGCATAGTTACATTTGAAAACGGAGACTTTTTAGAGAACGGGTCTACTATCACTACTATTGATGGTGGCAATATTGACGCAGCTTCTCAAATTACTGTAGGTACTGGAACAAACAAAGCTGGACTAGTAGGAGAAGGTACTTTAGGTACAGATATACGTATATTTGCTGGTGATACGGTCGCCAACAGAGCAACAGCACCTTTTAGAGTAGACCAAGATGGCGTAGTATATGCTACAAATGCGGAAATAACAGGAGAAGTAGTAGCTTCGACTTTAGTTATGAGTACGTCTGATGAGCTTGTAAACTTGAAAGCACAAAGTGTCTTAGACGATTCTATAACTTTAGCCTCTTTAAATACTGAAGTTATTAACTTTATTAACTCGAGTGCAGCTACTTATGGAGGCAGCTCTCCTGGAGACTATAAAACAGATTATGCTCAGTTTACTAATTTAACACCTGCGCCCAGTCCTTTAATTACTCTGCCTAACTTTAATCATGGCATAGTTAGTCCAAAAGCTACTCTTGCTGTAACGATTGGATTTTTTAGTCCAACAGACTATTCATCCGCCGATAGAACCGTAGAGTTTCAAGTGTTTTACAAAAAGTCTGCTGACAGTACTTGGTTCAGCGGCGGGTTTTATAGCACCTTTCTCACTAAAACAATTTTTCCTCAAAATCCTGATTTTACTAAATTTTACTATAGCAGGTCCTTTTCAACTAGCTATGTTTATGATACTCAGCTAGTCGATAACACTGAATATGATTTTAAACTAGAGCTAGCATCAGTAGCGGAGGCAGTTGAGTCAGGTGCATCAGTTTGGTTTACGGTACAAGAAGACGCAAACCCATTAAACAATGCGAGCACTCTTGATTTCTTAGACAGTACGCAGTTTTTGAGGTCAGATGAAAATGCTACAATGTTTGGTAGTTTGAATGTAACCGGAAGTGTCAGTATCAATAGCATGCAGCTTGTTAAAGCTCAGGAAACATTAACAACGATTACTCAGACTTCTATTTATAGTTTCTGGTACGGCCACGATGGCGCCAAGTTTATAATTACCGCAACAGACGGAAACAAAAGACAAATAACAGAGCTTCTGGTAACACATAACAATGTAACAGCAATTGCAGTAGAATACGCTTCAATAGACACAGACGGTGTTTTAGCGACCTACGAAGTAGATATTAATGGAACTGATGTACGTATCTTAGCAACAGGTGCAAGTGCAAACTCCACAACGTATTTAATAGCTTCACAAATAATCACGTAAAAAATAATACTTGACAAAGTATGTTAAATTTTTTATACTATATCAAATTAATAATATAGACCCCTTATGGGGTCAAGCCAGTTGGGGAGAGTGAACCGTGGCGAATGATAAGAATTTCAAAGTAAAACAAGGTATTGATGCAGGCGGTACAGTTACAGCCACAGGAGGAGCTTTCTCTAGCTCTGTCGAAGCTAATAACTTTAATGTAGTCGGAGGAGCTTTCATAGCTAGAAACCCCGGAAATACTGCTGGAAGTTTGTGGTTAGCCACTAACGCCTCAGGCACTACTTCAGCTGATAGAGTTGTAATAGCTGGAGGTACCAGTGCATACTCTTATCATGATGCTAATGGTATTGATATTAGGCAAGGCGGTTTAGCTTCAAACGGTACACTTGTATTAGATATTAATCGAAACCTAACTAATATTGGCAACATTTCCTCTAGTGGGCGTGTAAAAACTACTGATGGCTTATTCCAAGCTGATGAAGGAAACCAACATTTAAGACAGTATGAGATCGGCTCAGGTGCAGGTACTCAATCCTTTTTACTAGGAAAAATTAAAAGCTCTAACAGCACTGACGGCGGAGTTACAGGAACTGTAAAAGCCGCTTATGACTATGGAGATCAAGTAACGAATGTAAACATTCACTTTACATTTGCCCAAAGATCAGGAACTCAAAGAGGACACTGGTGGTACGAAAATACCGATGATGACACTAGTACTGACGTTATTTCTGTTCAACTCATTGATGATGGGTTAAACAATTACTATGTTTGGCTATATGTCGGAGATTATGCTAATTGCTTTGTCGAAACCATCTGGAGACAAGTTTCTGCTGCAGACATTACAGACTCAGGAAGCTTAACTGCTGATACAATAACAGCTGGTACAACTCTATTTGATACCGCAAATGACCCAACTTCGGAGCATCACATTGGCAAACTCTATGCGCACGACACTATTACAGTTCCTAGCGTAGTCATAACTACCGGTGGCAACTCCTCTAACTGGAACACTGCTTACACTTATTCTCAAGTAGGTCATTTACCTCTTACAGGTGGTACGCTGACCGGCAATCTAAGTATTTATACTACATCACCTGACCTACTGCTCAGAAATACTAATACTGCTTTAACCGCAGGTCAAGATATAAGTACAATACAGTTTAGGTCCTCTAATGTAACTGCATGGACTGATACAGGTTCTATTAGGTCAGTAGCTGTAGCGGACTGGTCAAGTTCTGTAGCAGCGGATATGGTATTCTCTATCCATAGTGGCACTGGTATTGAAGAAAAACTTCGTTTGACAAGTGATGGTGTTTCTATAAATGGTACTATATCTGCTACAGACTATAATGACACTAACTGGAATACAGCTTACACTTATTCTCAAGTAGGTCATGTACCCCTTGCTGGTGGTACGATGACTGGTAAGCTGACACTCAATGATGCAGGCTATTCTTTAGGAGATGAGTATCATAAATGGAAACGTGCATATACCGTAAGTACTTCATCACCACAAGAGATTCTATATAGTGATGGCAACTCACTTCCTACTGGCGGGGTTTATAGGTTTACTGCTCATATCTCTGCTACTGGCACTGATCAATTTGCGACTGCCGTTTATTGGAATCAGAATGGAACATGGCGAATTAATGTTACAGGTCAAAGTGGAACAAGCAGTAATCATCCAGAGTTTATTATTGATGCTACGACCAATAAACCTACTATTCATATTGACCATGCTTCAGCTTATGGAATACATATATTAGGTGAAAGAATAGAGTTAACTGAAGGTACTGGTACTGATAATGCTGGATTCGCCTTTGGTACTGATGCGTTCTTAGGGTCTGTAAATGACAATTTATACTTCTTGCCGGGAGGCACTACAGCAACTGGCCCGAACTCCTATGATGATGGAAATGTTGTATGGCACACTGGTAACTTAACAACCACTAACAAGTCTAACTACGACACTGCTTACGGATGGGGTGACCATTCCACTGCTGGCTACTTAACTAGTCAATACACTTTACCAGTGGCTACAGACACTACTTTAGGCGGTATCGAACTCTTTAGCGATACAGATCAGACCGTAGTTGCTAATGCCGTAACGACTACTACTGGTCGTACTTATGGTGTTCAGCTGAACGCAGATAATCAAGCTGTAGTCAACGTACCTTGGTCAGATACTGACACAAATACTACTTACTCGGCGGGAACGGGTTTAACATTAACAGGTACAACTTTTTCTGTTAACTCTACTTCTTACACTAACTGGAATACAGCTTACACTTATTCTCAAGTAGATCATTTACCTCTTACTGGTGGTACGCTGACCGGCAATCTAGGTATTTATACTACATCAGCTAAACTACTGCTCAGAAATACTAATACTGCTTTAACCGCAGGGCAAGATATAAGTACACTACAGTTTAGGTGCTCTAATGTAACTGCATGGAGTGATACAGGTTCTATTAGGTCAGTAGCTGTAACAGACTGGTCAACTTCTGTAGCGGCGGATATGGTATTCTCTATCCATAGTGGCACTTCTATTGAGGAAAGACTTCGTTTGACAAGTGAGGGTGTTTCTATAACTGGTCCAATAAACCCTACAATAACACTCAAAAATACTGATACCAGTATAGAACTACTTCAAACTATTGCCTCGATTGAATTCAGAGGAGATGATGATAATACCAACATACTAACAGGCTCTATTAGATCCGTAGCAAGTGCTGAGTGGGGTACAGGAAATTATGGTGGAGATATGTCATTCTCCATTAAAAATGCAGGTTCTGGTGGGACTTTCAATGAAAAACTTCGTTTGACAAACACTGGAGCTAAGATTGAAGGATACTTAAGTCTTAAATCATCAGGGTCATACCTAAGTACAGGCCCAGGTGTTGACCAAAATATAAGTGTTGGTGCAGGTAGTACAGGCTCCGTATTTTTCTACTCAGGAGCTTCAAGTATTGGCTCTATTAGCAGCTCCGGCTTATTTGCTTCCTCTTTCGGAGATAAAGACGACACGGCCTATTATCTTGACCCCAGTAACGACACTACCAGTCTTGTTGTAAAAGGCAACGTGGGTATTGGTACTGATTCGCCAGCTACTAAACTTGAAGTTGAAGGGAATAGTGGTGCCGCCACTGGCACAGTAAGCGCACCTGTTGCAATAAGAATTACTGATACAAGCGATATTGGAGTCGGTGGAGATATCACCAATCCTTACGCAGCATTACAGTTTTTCGGTAGAGATACATCTAACGAAGGCCCTATTGTACAGGCTCAAATATCGACTATATATGACGACGAGTTTGGTGCAGGAAGTCATTTAACTTTTTCTACTTGGAATGCTGGAAACCCTTCCGCAGCAGAGCGCATGCGCATAGACAGCGCAGGTAACGTGGGTATCGGTACTTCAGGTGCTGGAACTGGCAGTTTAACCGTTGCAGGAACTATATCTGCTACAGACTATAATGACACTAACTGGAATACAGCTTACACTTATTCTCAAGTAGGTCATTTACCTCTTACAGGTGGTACGCTTTCAGGTAATCTAAGTATTTATACTACATCACCTGACCTACTGCTCAGAAATACTAATACTGCTTTAACCGCAGGTCAAGATATAAGTACAATACAGTTTAGGTCCTCTAATGTAACTGCATGGACTGATACAGGTTCTATTAGGTCAGTAGCTGTAGCGGACTGGTCAAGTTCTGTAGCGGCGGATATGGTATTCTCTATCCATACTGGCACTGGTATTGAAGAAAGACTTCGTTTGACAAGTGATGGTGTTTCTGCAACTGGTAACTTTATTGCCAGTGGAAACGTAACCGCATACTCTGATATTAAGCTTAAAGAAGATATTAAACCTATAGAGAATGCAATATCTAAAGTACAAAAGTTACGAGGAGTTACGTATACTCGAAACGACTTAAAAGATACAGAACTTAGACACGCTGGTCTTATAGCTCAAGAAGTTGAATTAGTACTACCTGAGGCAGTTTCCGAAACTTTCGAAGATATTAAAGTTGTAAATTATAATGCAACTATTGCATTATTAGTGGAAGCAGTTAAAGAGCTTAAAGCCGAAATCGAACACCTTAAAGAGGGTAGACCATGAAAAAAATAAATCTTGACATAACACCTCAACTTGGTTATAATTCTGTAATGGAGAAAATCAAATGACAGCAGCCCGCTACGACCTAGTTATTGACCAAGGTTCCGACTTTGCGTTAGAGTTTACAGTTTCTGAGTCTGGTACAGTGAAAAATCTTACCGGATACTCTGCTCGTGCTCAAATAAGACCAACAAAGGCTTCCGAGACTTTGACAGCTACTTTTACCTGCACCATTCCTATAGGTACAGATGGTAAAATTAACATGGATTTATCAAATTCTATCACAGATGCGGTAGTCGCCGGTCTATACCAGTACGACTTAGAAATCTTCACGCTAGGGGATACCAGCGTACAAAAACTTCTACATGGAGAAGTAACAATTAAACAGGGAGTTACACGATAGTGTCCGATACTACTAATATCACTATAGCAGAAAATGTTACTACAATCACAGCCTCTTCATCAGAGGCTGTGTCGTTAGATATTAGTACGAATACTACTTTAGTAGAAGCTAAAGGCATTGCCGTAGGGCCTGCATTTGCTTTAGGTATATCACTTACTCCCCATGGAACAGTAACAGCTACAAACTTACAGCAGGCTATAGAGCAATTAGCCGACCAAGATTTTCGTATGGATGATACACCAACTGGAACAAATGTTCAGGAAGGTGATACTTGGTACGATACAAACGATAATATGTATAAAGTATATCGCGAAATAAGTCCGGGTGTTTTCGGTTGGACCAACATTGTTGTTGCCAATGATACAGAATCCCTTGACGCAGGAGCCTTTTAAGGCTTACCGGAGAACCTAAATGGCCCAAACAATTCTAATTAAAAGAAGTACCTCTACCGCAGTACCCACTAGTCTAACCAATGGTGAATTAGCTTATTCATCTGTTGGTAATGGTAAATTATTTATAGGTCGCCCAGGTGGCGAAGCAGGCGACGTAGACGCAATCGGCGGTAAGTACTTTACTGATATTATCTCTGGTGCAACTGACGCAGCTACTGTAAGTACGCTTGTACTACGAGATGCAAGTGGTGACTTTGCTGCAAATATGATCACATCTGATCTTACGGGTGCAGTAACAGGTACAGTTAGCGACATTTCAAACCACAGTACAGCTACTTTAAGCGAAGATACTAACCTCTATTATACTAATGCTCGTGCTCGTGCTTCTATCTCCGCGACTGGAAGCCTAAGCTATAACGCTAGTACTGGTGTTGTAAGCTATACAACTCCTGATACTGATACAGTTTCGGAAGGTACAACAAATCTGTACTATACCAATGCTCGTGCTCGTGCTTCTATCTCCGCGACTGGGCCAAGCCTCGGCTATGACTCTGCTACTGGTGTTCTGACTTATTATCAACAAAATACTGATACAGTAGCAGAAGGCTCTTCTAACCTTTATCATACTACTGAACGTGCTCAGGATGCTGCTGCGGCAATGATTACAGGTGCAACACACAGTAATATCTTGGTAGCTTATGATGAGGATACAAATACTCTTGCGTTTACTGCATCTTCTCAATACGCCGACTCCGATGCTCGTGCAGCAATTTCTGTAACAGATGCAGGCGGTGATGGTTCATTAAGTTATGCTAGCGGCACGGGCGTTATTACTTATACCGGCCCTAGTTCTACAGAAGTACGAGCGCATTTTTCCGGTGGCACAGGCGTAGAAATTACAGACGGTTCAATTGCAATTGGACAGGCAGTCTCTACTACTAGCAATGTTACTTTTAATGATGTTTCGGTTAACGGCACTCTTACTTCTAATGATATTACGTCCTCCGCTATTTCTATTGATGGTAACGCTACAATTACAGGTAATCTTACTGTAGAAGGCACAACCACTACTGTTAATTCTACTACTGTAGAGATTGGCGACAATATTCTAGTACTTAACAAGCAGCTAGCAGCTGATACTGCTCCTAGTACTAACGCAGGTTTTACTGTCTATAGAGGGACTGGTCTCGGGGCTAAAGACTCCGTATCACTTCTTTGGAACGAAGTCAATGGCTATTGGACTGTTCAGGAAGGTGATGACGCCTCCACTACTTCTAGATTAATGACTGCCGATAACTGGGCAGGTTCCTTTACAGGAACCATAGACGGCGGCACATTCTAAAACTCAACTCAAACTAAAACTCTAGCGTATATACGCAAGTAATAGGGGAGCCATATGGCACAAACGATTAAATTAAGGCGCTCTGCATCGCAGGGCGCTATCCCAACTGTATCTCAATTATCTCTCGGCGAGATTGCAATTAACACTCATGACGGCATACTCTACATCAAAAAAGATGATGGCACAGAGTCTATTGTCACATTAGGCGCTGGCTCCTCAGATACAGCTGCCGAATTATTAACCAAAATTAAAACCGTAGACGGCGTAGGCACTGGTTTAGACGCTGACTTACTCGATGGGCAACAGGGTTCTTACTATGCTGCTGCTGACTCTTATCTACCCCTTGCTGGTGGTACCGTAACCGGGACTACGACATTCACAGATTCTATGGACTTGGCGTACAGTGGCGGCATAGAGACATTTAATCTATTCTGCAACAACACTGGGTTTCAGACATTAAATATAGCATCTAACGACTTAGATGCTGGTGTTGATAAGTACATATACATAGGAAAGAACACTGGCTCTAATGCCGGTAATACCACAACTATAGAGCTAGGCGATAACGCTCCTGGTAGTTTAGTAAAGGCGTTTGGCAACTTCCAAGCCTCAGGCACCGTAACAGCCACAGGTGGAAACTCTACCAACTGGAACACAGCTTACGGCTGGGGTGACCACTCGACTGAGGGTTATCTGACCAGCTACACCGATACCAACACGACTTATTCTGCTGGTACTGGTATTACTCTTACCGGCACTACTTTCAGTCTTACGGACGCTAAGCTAAATCTAGCTGGTGGTACGCTGACGGGCAAGCTTTCGATGTTCCAAAATAACGAAATTTTCGGTTTATCTGGCACTATCGCAAACTACCCTAGACTAAGTTTTAACTCTTCTGAAGGTACGCATTCAGCTAAAACACAAACCCTTGCTGGGGATTTAATTGGGCAGATAGACTTTAATCCGTACACTGGAACTTCATACACTGGCGGAGGCAAAATTTCTTTTATCTCTACGGAAATTATCACTAGCTCCGAACGAGGCACTGAAGCCAGGATTTACTCTACTAAAACAGGGCAAAGTTCTCTTAGCTACCACCAGTTTAAGGACGACGAACTTTACATTAAAAATGTAGGTGGGACTACTCATAAGTATTGGCATGCTGGCAATGACGGTGCAAGTTCCGGCTTAGATGCGGATAAATTAGATGGGCAGCAGGGTTCTTACTATGCTCCTGCTAGTCATGTACACAGCTATCTACCTTTGTCTGGTGGTACGCTGACTGGCAACATTGCAATAAACAAAACCAGCCCAGAAATAACTTTACACGACACTAATAGCGGCTCCGGCTCGTTCCCTAAAATAAACTTCACCACGACTAACAGCCAAGGCGTAAGTCTTTACCACAACGAATTTGATAACGAGTTACCTGTCGGCGGTTATGGTTTAGTCCTAGACGCTGCGTCTGATAATAGTCAGTACCCAACAGTTGGAACTCTTTCCTTTGTCGTAAAAGGCGAGATATACACTGGGTCAACTACTTTGTCTGCTACTAATAAGGTCTGGCATGAAGGCAGCTTAACTACCACTAACAAGACCAACTACGACACAGCTTACGGTTGGGGCGATCACAGCACCCAATCTTATGCTACTCAGTCCTACGTTGGCACACAGATTAGTAATCTTGTCAATTCTTCTCCTGATACATTAGACACGCTTAACGAGCTTGCCGCTGCGTTAGGCGACGACCCTAACTTTGCTACTACGGTTACGAACTCTATTGCGACCAAGCTGCCTTTAACTGGTGGTACGCTGACGGGTGCTTTATCCAGCGGTGCTATTACATCTAGTGGTACTATAAAAAGTACAAATGCTACTGGATTAATATTAGATACAGGTGCTGGATACAGAGATGTACAATTTGTTCTAACTGGTAACACAGGAAATGGAACACTAGAAATAATTCCAATGACAGTACCAGGGTCGGGTACTGCAAGTTATACTACACACTTTAAAAGTCTTGTTGCAACAGGAACAACAAGACATGATATAAAAGTTGATGGAAACTCGACTTTTGCAGGAACTATCTCAGCCACTGACGCTACATTTAACTCAGTGACAATTAGCACGGGTAATCTAAATATTAGAACTCAAAACGAGGAAAACCCAACAGACGTTATTTACCTCGGTGCAAACAATGGCAATAGTTCAGGAACATCAAATACTATTGGTACTGGTTTAGTATTTGCCCCTCAGTTCCAAGGTTATTCCAAGCGTTCAGCAGGTATTATGCAGATTGGTGAGGGTAACTACTTCCGTTCTGGCTTGGCTTTTTATACTAACGACACAGCCAACCATACAACAGATTGGTCTGAGCGAATGAGGATCTCTAAAGAGGGCAACGTGGGTATTGGTACAACTAATCCTGGCATGAAGTTGCAAGTTGTAGGTAATATATATTGTAACACTGGTACTATGTACCTAGATTCAGGCAATAGGTTAATGTGGGGTAACAGCACCCAATGGATTGAAGGAACAAATGACACATCCGTTGAGATTGGTGTAGGAAGTCAAACTAGAGCTACGTTCCTCGCCAACGGCAACGTGGGTATTGGTACTAGCTCGCCTAGTCAAAAGCTTGATGTTAGTGGAGTTATAAGGGTAGCTAGTGGGTCAGCTAGTGGTTATATTGGCAGTGGGTCAGCTATTCTCATAAATCCAACAACTACAGATTTTGCAGTACGTTCGGATAACGCCCTTACATTTGGCTCTGGTGGCCCTTATGAACGTATGCGCATAGACAGCGCAGGTAACGTTGGTATTGGTTGTTCGCCTAACGCTAGATTTAGCATTGGTATTTCAGGAACGCAAACAGCTCCTGTATTTATTCTAGGTAATGACGCAGACACTGGTTTATTTAGACCCGCAGATAACACTCTGGCTGTCACTACTGCTGGCACAGAACGTATGCGCATAGACAGCGCAGGTGTAACAACTTTTAAATATAACACCAAAGTTTATACAGCAGGTTACCCAGAAACCCGTCTTGGCATATCAGACTCCAATTATTTTAATTTCATTTTTGACAACCCAAATGACGCATTAAGCATAGGAAAAAACGGCAGCAGTAAGATGACGCTGACAGCCACAGGCAACGTTGGTATTGGAGCTTCGACACCGAACACAAGGTTGCAAATCGCATCTAGTGGAGCGAATGCTTATAGCTCTACCCTTACCAAAGGTGGTAATCACTCAGGTTTAACACTAGTCCAATCAAATAATGCAAATGATATGGTTGGGGTGATGTTTGGAACAGGAACAGACACTAACGGGACTCATTGGAGTGGGATTACAGGGTCTCGATCTGATAGCGCATCTCATTGGGGAACCCAGTTAAATTTCTACACGCATAATAACGATTTATCTACTATTACTGACGCAACAAGAAAAATGGTTATCACGGGCACTGGCGATGTCACTGCGTCAGGCTCATTCCGCGCCCCTCTATTCTACGACTCCAATAACACTGGTTACTATGTAGACCCTAATGGTACTAGTAATATTAATAGCCTGGTTGCGACTACAATTAACCGTAACCCTGTAGTAACGCTCTCTGGTGATGTTACGGGTGCGGCTACGATGACTAACTTAGGTAGTATCAACATTACCACTACCGTAGCTAACGATAGCCACACTCACACTTCTCTTGGTTCCGTAAACTTTAACAACGGAAACCTAACTAATGTTAATAATATAGTAATTGGTGACCCAGGTCCTGGAGAAGGTATCCAGTGGGGCGGAGGTAACGGATGGAAGATCTACGAAAGTCCCGATAATTTAACCACAAACGGAGCGGGCAATCTTCAGTTCGTGCAAAATAGCACACGAAGAATGACAATTAACACTTCAGGTGTTGATGTAGTAGGGGCCTTAACTGCTACAACTAAGTCTTTCGATATTGAACACCCTTCAAAAAAGGGAATGCGACTGCATCATGGTGTACTTGAAGGGCCTGAGCATGGAGTGTACGTAAGAGGCAAATCAAAAGAAAAGATTATAGAACTACCAGATTACTGGATTGACCTAGTACACGAAGACTCAATTACGGTACAATTGACTGCAATTGGAGGCTCTCAAGAGCTTTATGTTGAAGATATAAAAGAGAATAAAGTATACGTAACCGGAACACATTATTTTTATACTATACAAGCTGAGAGAAAGGACGTAGAAAGATTTGAGGTGGAATATGGGACTAATATATAATAGAAGAACAACTGGCTTACTTGAAAATGGAGCAGGCCAGAGCGGGGATAATACAAACTTTACTTGGATGAGTAGAAGAACCACTGAAGGAGATTATCTTAGCAATGGAGGCTCTTTTTTTGTAGGCGATAATGTTTATGGTAGTGGAGCCATTGGTGCACAATATATACCGGTAGATACTTCAAAAGTATATCAGTTAGCCTATTCTATTAAAACTATTACTCAAAGCTATAATAATAGAAACGGCAGTGGGCACCTCGGCTTTGTTAGTTACGATGAAAATAAAAGCTTTATTGATCTAAGAAATTGTAAAGGCTTAGGAGACACACAGCTAACAAGAGCTGCAACCCCTGGAGATACAACTATATATGTATCAAGTGCCTCTGGCTGGAGTGGCTCTACTACGTCACATCAAAGAGGTTTAATGTTGTTCGGAGGAATTTACCCTTATTCAGAAGGTTATACAAGATATGCTGTAACAGCTAACGCTTATCCTGCTACTGGTTTAACAGATTTGGGTGGAGGAGAGTGGTCTATATCTTTAGTCAATGGCCTTCCTAATTGGGCTGCCGCACTAGATGGCAGTGGCAAGTATCCTATCGGAACTTACCTAGCAAACGGAAGAGCTGGAGGCACATATAACTACGCAATGGGAGCACCTGTATATCCGCAGACTTGGACAACTTATAGCGCACTAATTAGTGGAGAGAGTAGGAATAGTGGAGTACCTTTTCGGTATGGAACAAAGTTTATCAGATTTATGAATCTAAGAAATTATAACTATCGCTCAGAACAAGCAGGAGATTCAGCAAAGTATGTAATGGATAATTTATTTTTTGGAGAAATACCTTCAGTAAATGACCCTTTACCTACCAGTTTTTTACAGTCAAATAGGTTCAGATAATGGAAGAATACATAGAAATAGATGGAGAGTACTTTGTAGTAGATTCCCAAGAGCTAGACCCTTTGGGCGACCCTATAATGGTTCCCGTAACGCAAGAAGAATACGAGAACAATACTTAAACCTGCTCTCGCGACTACTTAGCTTTGAAATTACACTGCTTTAAATAGTAGATTCTAAAATCACCAAGCAAAAATTAATGCTTGACAAAGAAGCCTAACTTTAATATAATTCTGGCACAGGAGATAACAAAAATATGGCAAACTCAGATAAAGACATTTTAATTACACCAAGCACTGGATCCTCTACAGCAAGTCCAAAAATAGAATTCGTTGGGGCTAACAGCGTTGGCAGTGATACTATTACAATGCAGACTCTATACGATGGTACAAAGACTACTCTTAGTTTTGAGGGCAGCGCTGGTGACTTATTTTCTATAGTTAACGACTTAACTACCAATCCAATATTTTCTGTAAATAACGCATCAGGAGTTTCTTGCATTGAAGTTGATAATAACGGTGGAACAAGACTTGCAGAGTTTAGTGGTAACGTTGGTATTGGTAATAGCTCTCCTACTCAAAAGTTAGATGTAACTGGTAATATACTGGCTTCTGGAACACTTACAGTATCTGGGGGCAACTCTACCAACTGGAATACTGCTTACGGTTGGGGTAACCATGCTTCGCAGAGCTACGCAACTCAGTCCTACGTCGGCACACAGATTAATAATCTTCTCGACTCTTCTCCAGGTACTTTAGACACGCTGAACGAACTGGCCGCTGCTCTTGGTGACGACCCTAACTTTGCTACTACGGTAACAAACTCTATTGCTACGAAGCTACCCATTGCTGGCAAGGCTGCTGACTCTAATCTGTTAGACGGTATTGATAGCTCTAGATTTGTTTCTGGCTCTAATAGTAATAAGACTACTAATACTTCGAGCGGAAGTGCTGAGCTTCCTTCAGGCTTTTTTGATCAGTATCAGGGAGATATGCCAACAGCGACATACTACTCTTACATTAATATGAGGCATCAAAATGAAGCTAATCATCATGGTGCCCAAATGGCAGTTAGTTTTTATAGCCCTGATTTGTATACTCGAAACTATCAAGGAGGCAACGCTTCTGGTGGTGGGTCTTTCAGCGCGTGGGACAAACACTGGCGAGCAGGCAACGACGGCTCTGGCTCTGGCTTAGATGCTGATCTACTTGATGGTGTCAATGGGGCTTCGTATCTAAGAAGTGATGCAGACGATACATTAACAGGTAACCTACAGATTGATAGCCATGTCATTAATATGAACTTGAATAATATTAACGATAATGCTATTGATTTAACTAGTGTTCGTTCTTCTACTTGGCCTTTCGAATTTACAACTTATTCTGTAGGCAATGATAACTCCTCTGGTTTTTGGGTAGGTAGTAATGGCTATCCTGATATGCGTCTCCGTAGGGAAGACAGTACAGTTCGTGCTCTTATTTCATCATGGGAAACAAGCTATGTTAGTAATGGTTTTAATATAAATGGCAATACAGCATGGCACGCCGGCAACGACGGCTCAGGTTCTGGCTTAGATGCTGACTTACTAGATGGACAACATGCATCTGCATTTCAACCTGCTGGAAGCTATTTAACATCAGAAACAAACGAATTTATTGGGGATGGAGGAAGTGGCACTACACATCCGGGAACAGGTAGAGGCGTGTACACAGGACAGCTATCACAAGGATCTGCACCTGTAGGAATGCCTACTACTGATAACTCAAATTCAATTTTAACTTTTAATAGACACAGCGGAGACTACAATAGCCAGATAGGTTTTAGTTCAAATAGCAGCATGTATTACAGAAGCTTTAGTAATGTCGCTATTAACAGCACTCAAACTTGGAGAAAAGTTTGGGATTCTGGAAACGATGGCTCCGGCTCCGGCTTAGATGCTGACCTGTTAGACGGACAACACGGGTCTTACTATTACAGTGCAGCAAACCCGCCACCTACCTACTCTAAGTATCTAAGAAGCGATGCTGACGATTCATTTAGCGGCGCTTTAATTAGCACCGCTAGGAATAACGGCATCTTCGGAACTTACGACTCTACTAAAACTGACCATATATGGTCGATGGGTACAAGCTTTAAAAACCACAGTGCAGGTACAAACTTTGGAAATCTGTACGGTCTAGCGTACAAGCACACGAATAATACCACTGGCGGTACTATGGGCGGCAGTCACCAGATGGTTTGGTGTAACAACGGCACACCACGAGCGTCTATAGGTTATGACAGATTCTGGCATGCTGCTTCAGGAAACTTGTGGGGCTCTTCTAACGACGGCTCAGGCTCCGGTCTTGATGCTGATCTGTTGGATGGCGTTCATGGTAGTAGCTTCCTGCGCTCTGATGCTAATGATACAGCCAGTGGGCAATATCTATTTAGTAAAGTAAATGACCATGCTATTCAGATTGGAACGATTCGTGGTCTTGCGGTTGGTTCGCAAGGTGGGCAATTCATACAACTGTATGAAAGAGTCAACATTGGAGGGCCTTCTGGGTGGGGCGAGGCCTCAACAACCGCCGCGCCATCCAATGGATTATCAACTTATGGCGGTGCAAGTTTAGCAACCCATACTGGCTCTGTAACAATATCTGGCAGCACCGCATGGCATGCAGGTAACGATGGTTCAGGCTCTGGCTTAGATGCAGATCTGTTAGATGGGCAGCAACCTTCGGCTTTGTCTGTAAATTATGCGAATTCGGCAGGGTCGGCAGGTTATTTGCCACCCTTATATGCTGGTGGTCAGCAGACGAATCCGCAGGTCTACTTTAATTACAATACCGGCCTAAAGGTTGCCATGACTGGTTATCCAAATGTGTGGTCAGATACGCTATGGATAAACGGTTATACTGGTAGTGATGTAGTAAATATGTGTGCACTACATCTTATAAGAAACGGACAGCCGAGGATGTGGATTAGTTCTCAATCTAATAGGGGAACTAGTTACGGTACAGCTTACGAGTTTTGGTCGTCATATAACGACGGCTCAGGCTCAGGCTTAGATGCTGATCTTCTCGACGGTCAACATGGTTCTTATTACTATAGTGCGGGTAACCCACCCCCTGCCCAAGGCGATATTACTGGCGTAACTGCTGGAAACGGTCTTACTGGAGGAGGTAGTTCAGGTACTCCTACACTACATGTAGGCGCTGGGAGTGGAATATCAGTTGCTGCCGATACTGTTGCTGTTGACTCTACTGTTGTTAGAACTACAGGTAATCAAACATTAGCTGGTGGATTAACAATATCTGGTTCAGTAGGCTCTGGCGCTTCTGATATGGGATTCTATCAACCTTCAGGAACTAACATAATCCTTAAAGGTGATAGCGTTGGACGAAGTGGTATATTCTTTGAATCAGAGAAAGACGGCGTTAACATTAATGATCCTAGTGATTATGGATTTATTCAATTCCACGCTTATGGTTACGGAGGAACTTCTGGAGAAAGCGCAGATCTTGTAATTGGAGTATCAAATGATTCAACTGATCATGTTATTTTACAAAGTCCTTATAATGGCGGAGTAAAAGTTGGTTACAAAGACGCAACAGCTGGAACGGGTTTAACAACACAAACTATATTTCATGACGCATACCACCCCAACGCTGACAAGTGGACTACGCTTCGTACTCTCTTTTTAACCGGTGATGTAACTGGTAGTGTAAACTGGGATGGAAGCGGCAACGCAACTATGACCACTGCCGTTGGTAATGATAGTCATAGTCATGCTTTTAATAACTTAACGGCCAAAACGGGCGGTACTGGCACGTATCAAACTTCCGGTGATTTCCGCGCCCCAATATTCTACGACTCCAACGACACTGCTTACTATGTAAACCCTAGTAGTACTGCTACTGCACTTAATATTCAAGGTAGAATAAATTTAAAGTCAAGTCATTCCGACGGCAATATTGTTATGCACTATGACTATAACGGTAGTGACAGTTATAAGGGAAATATGGTTCTGTTTATGTCAGAGCCGGGTGTCACACACGACGGTGGCGGAATTGGTACTAATATCAGCAGTGCCTCGCCTTATTATGGGCGGGCGATTAATCATGGATACGGTGTATATCTAAGATTTGATAAGACTGCTGGTGCATTTGAGTTTTGGAATACTCAAGGTAGTGCAGGCGTCGCGAGTGGCCGTGGAACTAGAAGATTTTGGGCAGATGCTGTGGGAAACACATCCTCTAGCACTTCATCACGCGCACCAATATTCTACGACTCCAACAACACTGGTTACTATGTAGACCCTAATGGCACTTCTAATATTAATAGCTTAGTTGCGGCTACAATTAACCGTAACCCTGTAGTAACGCTCTCTGGAGATGTTACGGGTGCGGCTACGATGACTAATTTAGGCAGTATCAACATTACCACTGCCGTTGGTAATGATAGTCATAGTCATGCTTTTAATAACTTAACGGCCAAAACGGGCGGTACTGGCACGTATCAAACTTCTGGTTCATTCCGCGCCCCTCTATTCTACGACTCCAACAACACTGGTTACTATGTAGACCCTGCTAGTGGCAGTAATCTTAATGGAACGCTTGTAAATAACGGCGGCACAGTCATGACCGGGGGGTGGAATAGAAACCTACTGTTAAATTCGACATTCCCTGTAATAGTGTTTAACTCAAACAATACGAAGTATTCTGGTATTGGCGTTGATTACAGTGTATCTGATGGTGGCATGAAATTCTTTGTGGGTGGAAATTCATCTGACATTACAAACGGTTCTGCTTCGCTTGCGCTCAAACTTGATACAGGAAACTTTGCACTGGCGCCTGGTTCATTCCGCGCCCCTATATTCTATGACTCCAACGATACTGCTTACTATGTAGACCCCTCTAGTACTGCTACGTCTCTTAGAGCCAGGGGTGATATTCTTTGTGATCACAATTACGGCAAAGGTTTCGTCGGCAAATACTCCGCCTCTCGATTACAGCACGTTTTTTCTATGGGTGCAGCTTATAGAATTGCTGCTGATGGAACAAGTACCGGCAATATGTATGGCATGGCATGGTCACATCCAAATGCTGGTTCCATAGGCGGAGCGAACAATCTTAACGACCACGGTCTTCTTATTATTAATAATGGACAGTTCAGGGCAGCCATCTCTAGTCGGGCAGTATTTAGTGCGGACGTTCGTGGTACATTATTTTATGATTACAACAACACTGGTTACTATGTAGACGCTAGTTCTACAAGTCTTAGCATTAATGTCGCGGGTTCTATTGTAGCTGGAGGCAATATAACCGCATATTCTGACAACAGAATTAAGGAAAACATTGAGCCAATAACTAATGCCTTGGGCAAAGTTCAACAGCTTAATGGTGTGACATTTAACCGTACTGATCTAAGTGATAAGACTAAACGATACGCTGGTTTAATCGCCCAAGACATAGAAAAAGTATTGCCTGAAGCAGTTGAGGGCGATGCTCTTAAGCGGGTTGATTACAACGCAACGATTGGTTTGTTGGTAGAAGCAATCAAAGAACTGACCGATAAGGTCGAAACTCTAGAATTACAACTAGCTCAGAAGGAGCAATAATATGGCTATAACATCTTCAGGGTCGCTTGCGTTTGCTGCGTTTAATGCTGAATTCGGTCTCGGATACAGCCTTAATTCGTACTACGGTTGCGATCCTTACTTACCAGTACCAAGGTCAGGTACTATTGCATTTAGTAACTTTTATTCCTCTGATAATAGAACTGCTGAAATAACTATTGCTTCTTCTGATGATGGTTCTGGAGGGGCTTATGGTCGTGCAGGATGGGCTGAGTATAAAGGGTCCGGGTTTACGATAGGCACAGAAAGTAGCGCAGTTTTAGATGCCTTTGGCTCAGTTAGCAAAAATCTAAACCTCTCTACGGGCCAGGCCGTTCAGGGATTATATGCAGCAGACCAGTCTTCTTCTACTTTGGTACAACGTTATATTTCACTTACTAAAAGAGGCGCGGGAAGTACTTCGACAACTGCAGGTTTTTCTGAGATTCGAATGCGCTTTAATAATGTCTTTTGGCGGTACGGAGATGCTGTGCCGGCTGGACAAGAAGGCACATCTTTTACCAACTTTGAAGTAACTCTAACTCGGGCAAACGCTGATTATTTTACTCAAATTCCCGGCTCAACAACTAGTTTACCCGCATACGCTTTTACTTGGGTAACTACCAGCATGTCTGGTGCCGACGATGTCAGTAAAGCGTATCTTGCATTCGTCAATGGAAACCCCAACGGCTATATATCTTTTAAAGTTATATACTAAATTACAGGAAAAAAAATATGTACACAAAATACGAAATATTACACATTGATACAACTGAAGAAATGGTTGTGATTAAATTTACAGAAGAAGGGCGTACCGATTATATTACTCGTCGGTACTATAAAAATGAAATTACTGATGAAATTATTACAGCCCTTGTTGAACATGCTCAAACTGAAGCTTATGCATTTTACAACAGAGATGCTGCTTCCACACCTTTTACTCCCTCCAGCTGGACTGGAGCCGTACGAGAATTAATAATGGGAGATATACCAGTATATAACCCAACGTTTGAAAAGTTGGAGGAAAACTGGGAAGAAACAGAGACTACAAGAACTAGAGTTTTGACAGTAGTTGAGCTCACTGAAGCCGAGAAAGTAGTACAGATTCTAGCAAAGCGAGAACTTTTACTAAAATCTACTGATGTAGCCGCACTAAGTGATAGAAATATGTCAACCGCTTTGACTGATTATCGACAGGCTTTACGGGATATAACTGAGCAAGAAGGTTATCCAAATAGCGTTATTTGGCCAATCGCACCTCTAGGATAATTGATATGGCGAAACTAAAATATTATGTGCTTTGTTGTAGAAATATGCATGGCACTAAAAGACATTTAGACTATATACCAAAAGAAGACTTAGTTATAGTATTAAATTCTTGGACAGATGAAGGTGGTGCAATAGGCGAGATTAATACTCAATACTTAATAGATGCCGAAGCTTGGTGTATCGCAGAAGGCCTTGAGTACTATATCACTCCAAGCGACGGTACGCCTTCTACAGGGAAAAACTCTGTGATGGCACTTTTTCGGGAGTCAGATAATGACTATATGGTACTAGTTGATGGCGATGACTTTATTACCCCACATGGTATATGGCTCTACAATGAGATTGCACAGAGCGAGTCACCACCAGATGTAATTGCTTTAGAATATCAAATCGGTCTTCTCGCACAAGAAGATTGGAGAGGTGCCCCAAATAAAATGAACCCTGTACATATTCCTGCTTTTGCATATAGAACATTTATGCACACTCATAAATGGTGGCAGAATACATTAGCGGGTACATATATTCCAGTATTTGATGAATACTCAAGAAGACTAAATGAAGCCCATACTAAAGTATATTCATTTGCTTATGAATATATTGATAACTGGGAGCATCATTTAAGGCTGACCTTTTACTCTAAGAAGGCGGCGGCGGTAGAGTTTACGTTTGATCCGAATTTAATAGTAGGCGAAGATACAATGCAGTACAATAATCTCAAGTACGCTTGGAGCCAAGGTAATATTGATTTGCGACATTTGCATGAAATCTATCCTACTTATGTTTACGATCAGCGTCTAGACGGCATAGTTTGTTATGCCAACAGGAGAGACGAAGATTGGGGTACTATAGACTGGATGGATAAACTTAGTGCTGAATATGATAGAATTGTTTCTGAAGGCAAAGCTGTTAAGGCAAAGCCTCCTTATGTTAATCTACCAGAATTTCCTGTTGATTACGAACCTAATACAGATGGATTGGTTAATTATCCACATAAAGCAGTAAAGTACTAAAAAGTACTTAATCACGGGGATTTATCCCCATATTTCTCAGAAGGAGAACTAAAAATGGCAGTAACTTATACTTGGGAGATTACATCCCTTAAAACAAAGAATGAAACAAACGGTGATGGAATTGTATTACCGAATGCAGTATGTCAAACGTACTGGAAGAAAACAGGCACAGATGAAAGTGGCAATGAAGGCAGCTTCTCCGGAGCTACTCCCTTCTCCGCAGCTAATCTTAGCGAAGCAGATTTTCAATTGTTTGATACTTTAACAGAAGAAATCGTACTTGGATGGGTTAAAGGAATTGTTATTGATGGCTACGAAGAGCATGTAAACGCTCAGATTCAGAAGCAAATCGACGAGCAAATCAGCCCAATCACAGAAGCTACTATGCCCTGGGCACCCGTAGTTGAAGCTGAAGGAGAATAAAATGGCGGTAACATATGAATTACTAGAAGAATACACAGGTACACGTACTACTGAAATGCCTGACCCCGATAACGAAGGCGAGACAGTTACTAGTACAACTGATTGTAAAGATGTACAAGTTAAATTTACTTGCTCAGACTCAGGATGCGTACATGAGCGGTCTGTGAATGTATGCTTTGATGCCGAAGGTGCTTACGATGCAGAAGCTACTCTAGTTCGTATCGGTGAAGTGGGAAGTGGTGTAGAACATAAAATTGCTTGTGGCGTTATTTCTTAAAGGCGATAAAAAAGGGACTGCAAAGTCCCTTTTTTAGTTTTACTACTCTTTAATTTACTACTTTGTCAACTAACTCACCTTCAACAGGAGCTGGGTTCTCCAACTCCTCCTGCAGCAAGTTTGTGAAGCCTGTAATACCTACTTGAATTTGATCAAGGCGTGCACGAGTTTGATTGCCTTGAGCTTGTAGGTCTTGTACTTGTGATACTAAGTACTTGGCTTTGTCAGAAATTTCGTCTAACTTGTATTCTTTATCGTTCAAAGAGATGGTTTGTACTTCATTTTCAGTTACTTCAGTCATTATAATATCCTTTATTATAGTATGTCACAGCCGCCGCCAACGCAGGCAAGCTCTTGTGATCCGGTTGTGTTATCTTCTTTTTCAAACTGGGCTAAATCTTCCCAATTTACATTTTGTGGCATTGCTGCCAACAATTCTTCGTACTTCTCCGCAGTAATATCCTCATATGGAGCTTGCTGATAAACGTGATCGCTTGTTGGAAGTAAACTAATTCCAGAACATAGATCAAAATTATCCCAAATCCACTGAGCTACTTGCAAGTACTCACTGTCTGTATAGTATACAGTTACACTTGGCTTATGCTCACACCAGTGGTTCTGATACGCTTTCCAAAGAGCTAACTGTTCCATAGCTCCTACTTCTTTTACACATGTACTAGACTCTGGCGCTTTAACCGGGAAGCTGAATACTACAGAAGAAGGCGACATAACATCATTTTCTACTGGGAATCCTGCTTGCTCCATATAGAGTGCAAGTGGGTCTTTTTTGTCTGAACGTACTCGGCGAATGTAATGCTTAGAGAAGCGAGGATGTATACCGGAAGCAGAGTCAACAAGCTGAGAAACAGTACCGCTCGGCTTAACACAAGTAATAGCTGCAGACTGGTTAACACCAAGCTTTTCAGCCCATTCTTTATTTGTTGCAATACTAACATCTCTCATCTCCTCCAACCATGCTGCTAGTTGGGCATTATCTGGATCGCCAAGTACTTCGTGATCCATAATTCCTGTTAAACTTACGCCAAGCAATGCTTCTTCTTCAGTGTTACGCTTCCAGCGCACCCGCAGATACCTAAAGTCTGTCAGAGTAGACTGCAAAGTACCAATAATGGTTGCTTTACGAACTTTTTCTAGCAGAGTTTCTAGTGTGTCGTCTGCTCGTACTACTACTTCTGACAAGTTACAAAACTCATTACTACGGAGAATAATCTCAGAGCAAGGGTTAGTACCAAAATCATGTGTAGCATCTCTACGGCCATTACGAGCTGCAATTTTCTGAGCAGCTACACGGCTGAACAAACCACGCTCGCCTGCTTTAGATTCGTACAGGTTTTTCATCTCATTGAGGTACGCTTCAAAGTCTGGCTTCTCGGTATATGCTACAGAGTTGTTTGCTAGACGACGCTGACCTTGGTCAACCCACCACTGTCCTGATTTAGCTTTGGACATGCGTTGATCAGAAAGATTAGAGAGACTGATAAGAGCAGAACGGCGTACACCACCTACTACTACAATATCTGCAATCTTACAGCATACATCATGGCACTCAATACTTGTCAGCTTACGTCCTGCTGATTTCTGAAATACATTAGTACAAAACTGAAACAAGTCAATTAAAGGCTCAGGACCTGAAGCACGACCGCCAAAAGTCTTCAATCTAGCACCTGCTGGACGTACTCGGCTCATGTCCCACTCGGGTAGTTTACCTGCATAAAGCATGGCAATCAACTCGCGGAAAGCACTCGCCCATCCTAGCTTACTATCACTTACTACAATAGTAGAGCTTGTTTTGTGGAAAGTTTCGGCTACTTCTGGTAGTTTGTTAATAAAGTTACGCTCTACACTAAAGCCTACACCTGTTCCACACATCAACACATACATAAGCTCGTCAAAAGCTCGTGGATGGTCAATATGTAAGTAACTACAGTTAAAACCTGCTACGTTATCACGCTTGAGGGCTTCGCCTGCTGTCATCATACATCTCATAGAGGGCATAACTTCCATAGCGTGAATAGCATTATAAATCTCTTCACCACTTTCGTTGTCTAACTGCTCTCTTTCTTTAAAGAAGTTTACGTAGCGACTACAAGTCTCTTCCCAGGTCTCTCTACGACCTTCGTCTTCTAGCCAGCGTGCGTATCTACTCTTGTGTATAAAACTTTGATACTGATCCATTAAATCATCTTCCTTTGTATTTCGGATATATTATCCGCGCCTATTGCGTCATCGCAATATGTTATTAAATCCATTAACTCATAATTTTTTAGTAATACTTCAGCATTTGCATTCAGCTCTTGTATGTACTTGTATTTACCGTCTAATGGTATGTTATCGTATATTGTCATTGCATCGCCGTACTCTTTTATGAGCTGTTCAGCTCTCTTCGGGCCAATACCGTTGATACCAGGAACATTATCACCTTTATCTCCTGTGAGACACTTAAAAGAGATATACTCTTCAGGTGTAACACCGTAGTGCTCGCTCCAGTTACTTATAGTAACCTCTTTTCGAGTAACGTAAGAAAATCTACTTACACCGTCTTGAATCAATAAGTCCCAATCTCGGTCACTTGACAGTAGCCAAATGTCTTCTAAACCATACTCTTCTTTTTGCTTTACAAGGTGGGCAGCAAGATCATCTGCCTCTACACCTTTGTAACGAAGTACTGTATAGCTCTCTGCTAGTAGTTCTAAAGTCTCTTCATACTCATCGAAGAAGTCTATAAATGCTTGCTTCTCTTCGTCTGTTTGTGTAGCGTACTTATCTTTTCGATTCTGTTTGTACTCTGGCAACAACTCTTTACGGTAGCTAGAAGAGCCCCAGTCTGCGGTAATAATAATTCTACCACATTTATAAGAATTTGCTAAAGACTTAACTGTTTCTACGTACTGCTCACGAAAATCAGATCTGCCTTGATGCTTCCATCGAAAAGCTAAGTTTAGTGCATCCACAATCAGAACAGTAGTATCTTTACCGCCAATTGCTTCATTAAAATTAAAAGCCACCTATCCACTCCGTCTTTTCAGATTCCAACCAAATATCCATTAATAGTACATAACAATTTAAAAACCTTATATACAGATACTCATCTGTGTTTTCTGGCTTATTCTCTGTTACTACAAATACTTTTGATCGGTCATACTTAAAAAATAGCATTGGCTTTTGATCGCCACCTGCTGCTTGTACTACAACTTTCTTCCACCATCTGATAAGATTATTTGTCTTTGGCTGTGTAAATATTTTATCAGTGAGGGCAGAGTCTTTGTAGTTCTTTACCTCTATACAATAATGATTTCTCTGATTAGGGACATATAAGTCCCCTTTCAGGTATTCAAGAGCACCCGAGGCAGGTACTCTCTCAAACTTCAGTCCGGTCGCTTGTCTCAGCATGTCCCGTACTAGGTACTCGCCTCTCGCTCCCTTTGCTCTCGAATCTACCATTTTCTTCCTCTACTTCCTTTTCGGGTTCTACATTTATATCTTCCCGGGCTTTGATATGTCTCCACCACATTCTTCTGCGACCTGCACTCATTACTACTCCAATACGCTGATGTTGCCATCCTTAACTACCTCGATCTTCTCTAAAAGAGGGTGAGACCAACCATGTGATACTATGTAAGTATTTAAGTCTTCTCTCAGTAGAACCTCTACTAGCTTCTCTCTGCCTTGGTCATCGAGTACGTTAGTAACTTCGTCTAAGAACAATATATTGATTTTAGACTTTGAAATACTACTCATTAGCTTTCTAATTGCTATCAAAGTAGCTGTATTTACTCTTGCAAGCTCGCCTGAAGAAAGAGCTAGAATGTCTACTACGTTACCGTTGTCAGTGATCTCTACGTTAAGTTTATCGTTTGAAACAACAAACTCCAGAGTGAAGCGGCCATCTGAGAGTTCAGCTAAGTACTCGTTTGCCATTTCTTCTAATTCACCAACTAGGTTTTCAATCTTATATGCCAACAAACCATTCGTACTGAACGACTTCTTTAACACAGTAAGGTTAGACTCTAGCTTACTATTTTCTTCTAATTTGGAGCTATATTCTTCGAATTGAAAGATAAACTCATCTGTCTGCTCTTGGATTACTTGTATACGAGTGTTTAATCGTGTACGTCTTTCGTTCTCTGCCGCATTCTCTTCCAACTGTTTCTTGGAGGCGCGTAATCTATCTTGTACAGCAAATAAATCGCTTTCCAACTGTGCCTGGTCGAGGATATTAGCAGGGAGTTCCTGTGAGTACGCTCGCAGTAAATCTTCCCAATCCTTACGAGCTTTGTTGTTTCGCTCAAATTCAAGATTGTTTGCTTTAATTTGCTTAATCTTTGGGCCAATCGCCATAGCTTTAGCGTGAGCAGTATCTTTCTTAGCGCGCTCTACTTCAATCATTGCTTTCTCTTCCGAAACATCA
>Ga0208660_1000050_pt1 | contig 38303 bp, 47 predicted proteins | sample DEB08_DNA_13_FD_184527 | JGI IMG/M metagenome (GOLD analysis project Ga0208660, IMG submission 184527) | Aqueous microbial communities from the Delaware River and Bay under freshwater to marine salinity gradient to study organic matter... | ecosystem: Environmental > Aquatic > Marine > Coastal ... | reverse complement strand
GAAATCATTTAAACTCTTATCTCTTTCGTTATAAGTAGTCTCAATCTCTGTTAAATTTCTTTGGTTACCAATGAAACTTTCATCTTCATCAGTTTTACTCTTTTTAAGAATTGCTTTCTCTACATCAGGATTCTTCGTATCAATTTGTAGCCACTTTACTTCATCCATTGAAATATCTACATAATCAGTTGTGTAGAACCATCCTCTCCAGAACCAATCTAAATCCACTCCAGAAGCATCTTCCATTGTTCTGAAAAAATCAGCTGGTGTTGGGTGTTTAAATGCCCATCTCTGCGCATACATTTTAAAAGAGTAATCGAATAATTCTCTTCCCATTACAGTTTCTCTCAATATATTAAGAGCTGTAGCTGGCTTTCCGTAGGCATTGTTACCAAACTGGAAAATAGATTCTGAGTTTGTCATAATTGGAGAAATACGAGATTTATCTCCTTTCATGTAATCAATAATCTTGTATGCAGGTCCTCTTCTTGATGGAAAACCTCTTTCAAATTCTTGTTCAGTTAAGTACTGTAAAAAAGTATTTAATCCTTCGTCCATCCATGTCCACTGACGTTCGTCAGAGTTAATAATCATTGGGAAATAGTTGTGTCCTACTTCGTGAATAATTACTCCAATCATTCCGTATTTAGTTCTTTCAGAATAAGTTCCATCTTTTTCTGGACGACCAAAATTGAAACAAATCATTGGATACTCCATCCCAATACTTTTTGAGTGAACCGAAATTGCTTTAGGATAAGGGTAAGCGATTGTATATTTAGAATACGTTCTTAATGTTTGAGCAACAGCTTTAGTAGAATACTTTTCCCATAATGGATTTCCTTCTTTTGGGTAATAACTCATTGCCATCACATCAGGAGCTCCTTCTTGTTTAACAGCCATTGCATCCCAAATAAATTTACGAGAACTTGCAAAAGCAAAATCTCTTACATTTTTAGCATCAAATTTCCATGTTTTAGTTGATGTAGCTTTTTTCTTTTCAGTTTTCTCGGCTTCTTTTTGTGTTACAATTACAACAGGGTTATCGTAACTAGATTTAGATTTTTCCCATCTGTTATACTGAGCAGAAGTCAATAAATCTTTCACGTTAGTTAAATCTCCTGTAGATCCTACAACATGATCACTTGGTGTAGTAATATTCACTTTGTAATCTCCAAAGACTAATGCAAACTCACCTCTTCCTAAGAATTGTTTGTTCTGCCATCCCTCCACATCATTGTATACACACATTCTTGGGTAAAACTGAGCGATAGTATATAAGTAGTTATCTTCTTCTTCAAAGTATTCCATTCCAGAACGCCCTCCTACTTTATCTCTATCATTGATATTGTAGTTCCATTTCATTTTAAACTGAAAAGATTTACCTGGCTCCAAAGGAGTATCCAAGTTAATACGCAACATTGTTTTGTTTATAATGTAAGATTGCTTTCCTCCTTCAGCATTTTGTAAATAATCGATATTAAAGCCACCTTCAAAATCGCTTAATGCTCCATTTAGGAACCAACTTCCAGCACCTTTAGAAACCGAACTTGTAGAAATTTTCTTAGTATCCGAATCTTTAGCTCTAACGTTTTGATCCAATTGAACCCATAAATATTCTAATTTATCTGGGGAATTATTGAAGTAGGTAACAGTTCCTTCTCCAAATAATTTTTGGTTCTTATCATCCAAAGTAATATCCAACTCGTAATCTGCTTTTTGTTGGTAATACTCATGACCTGGAGCTCCAGATGCAGTTCTGTATACATTTGGTGTTGGTAGTTCTTGCTTTAGCTGACGGAATTTATTCTTGTTATATTCCTGAGCATTTAGCGAATAAGCACCAACTAATGCTAATGATAAGATTAATAGTTTTTTCATAGTTATTTTATAATAAAAGTGTGTGTTTTCTTCTGTTGATGAAATGATTGTGTCAATTGTTTTTCAGCAAAATTAACATGTGTAATGTTAGATTGAGCATGAAAAACCTCAGTAAGGCAAGTATTAACTACTGACAATGATGAAGGTTTTTCTATTTCATTTGATTGAAAGTACAAATAAAGTGTTTCATCTAAATTTACTTCTTTACCTACCCAAGTGAGTTTAATTTCTTTATCAGTTGTAAGCTTAAATCTGCTATTTACATATTTAATCAAATAATTATCAGCTTCTGGATGCTCGTTAGCTTCTGATAAATGTAAATCAATATCATATTCTTTAAGAATTGCTTCCTCTACATCATGGGCAATAAACTGCTGAGTTATTTCAAGTGATTTAGACTCCACATTATAATCTATACTAGTGATAGAGATATAATATTCGTGCACAATTTTATTGCTAAAGCAAAGCAATGAAACTGCAATAATTAAAAAGGCAAAAAGGGTGCTTTTTTTCATAGCACTAAAGATAGTATTTTTTTGAAAAAATAATGAAACAAAAAAAGCTCCTAAAAGGAGCTTTTAAAAATCGTGTATAAATACTTAGATTTAGATAAATTTAAAATCCTTTCCTGGGAAATAAGCTTTCTCACCTAATTCTTCTTCAATACGAATAAGTTGATTGTATTTAGCTATTCTATCACTTCTTGATGCAGAACCAGTTTTAATTTGTCCAGTGTTTAATGCAACAGCTAAATCAGCAATGATTGAATCTTCTGTTTCACCACTTCTGTGACTCATTACCGAAGTGTATCCAGCTTTGTTAGCCATTTGTATTGCTTCAATAGTTTCTGTTAAAGTTCCAATTTGGTTTACTTTAATCAAAATTGAATTAGCTATTCCTTCTTCAATTCCTCTAGATAAACGCTTTGTATTAGTTACGAATAAATCATCACCAACTAATTGTACTTTATCTCCAAGCTTTTCAGTTAATTGTTTCCAACCACTCCAGTCATCTTCATCCAATCCATCTTCGATAGAAGCAATAGGATATTTTTCGCACCAATCGGCCCAAAAATCAACCATTTCTGATGGAGTAAGCTTATCTCCAGTAGATTCTAAATGATATACCCCTTCTTCTTTGTTATAAAACTCAGAAGCTGCAGCATCCAAAGCAATCCAGATATCTTTTCCTGGAACATAACCTGCTTTTTCAATAGCTTCCATCACTACTTTTATTCCTTCCTCATTAGATTGTAAGTTTGGAGCAAAACCTCCTTCATCTCCAACATTAGTTGAAAGTCCTTTGGCTTTCAATACAGCTTTTAAGTGGTGAAATACTTCTGTACCCATTCTTAGTGCTTCACTAAAAGAAGAAGCTCCAAAAGGCATTACCATAAATTCTTGAACATCAATTTTATTGTCAGCATGCGATCCTCCATTCAAAATATTCATCATTGGGACAGGTAAAGTTGTACCTAACATACCTCCCAAATAAGAATATAAAGATATTCCTAATGAATCTGCAGCTGCTCTAGCACAAGCTAAAGAAACTCCTAAAATTGCATTTGCACCTAAATTACTTTTATTTTCAGTACCATCTGCTTGACACATAATTGCATCAATCTCTTGTTGATTAGTAATAGTAGTTCCATGTAATTCTTCATCAAGAATATTATTCACGTTTTCAACCGCTTTTAGCACACCTTTTCCAAGATATCTGCTATTATCTCCATCTCTTAATTCAACAGCTTCATGAACTCCTGTAGAAGCTCCAGAAGGAACTGCTGCTCTCCCCATACTTCCATCACTAGTCAATACATCTACCTCGATAGTTGGATTTCCTCTTGAATCTAAAATTTCTCTTGCATGAACATTTACAATATAACTCATAGTGGTTTACTCTTTATATATTTTTATTAAACTAATTGTGCTTTTGATTCTTTTATATTCTCTACAAATTCATCAAATAAATACCTTGAATCGTTTGGTCCTGGAGAAGACTCTGGGTGATATTGAACAGAGAATATTTTCTTTGCTTTAAATTTAATTCCTGCAAGAGTATCATCATTCAAGTGAACGTGTGTCATTTCTATATCAGAATGAGCTTCAGCTTCTTCTCTATTAACAACAAAACCGTGATTTTGAGAAGTAATTTCTCCTTTACCAGTTATAAGATTCTTAACCGGGTGATTAATTCCTCTATGCCCATTGTGCATTTTGAAAGTAGATAAACCTTGAGATAAAGCTAATATCTGGTGACCCAAACAAATTCCAAACATTGGAGTATCTCCTTTAGCCAATTCTTTTACAGTTTCAATCTCTTGAGGCATTGCAGATGGATCACCAGGTCCATTGGATAACATTATCCCATCAGGGTTCCATGCTAATATTTCAGACGCTTCTGTGTTATGAGGAAATACTTTTACATAACATCCTCTATCAGTCAAACATCTTACAATATTCTTTTTGACTCCATAGTCCAACACAGCTACTTTACTAGAAGAGCTTTCATCTCCCATAAAAAATGGTTCTTTTGTTGATACTTTAGATGATAATTCCAATCCATCCATTGATGGAGTTTTTGCTAATTCTTTCTTTAATTCTTCTACATCTGTGAGTTCAGAAGAAATAATTACATTCATAGCTCCTTTATCTCTTACATGACGAACTAAAGCTCTGGTATCAATATCACTAATTCCTCCTCTATTGTTTTCAATCAATAAATCATTAAGCGAAGTAACCTCACCAGCTCTTGAATGTGTATCAGAAAATTTCTTTACAATTATCCCAGCAATTTTAATCGAATCAGATTCTACTTCTTTTGAAATAGTTCCGTAATTCCCAATATGAGAAGTAGTCATTATTAAAATTTGTTCGTAATAAGAAGGGTCAGTAAAAATCTCTTGGTAACCAGTCATACCTGTATTAAAGGCTATCTCACCTGAATAAGTACCTGATTTACCGATTGCCTTACCTTCAAAAATAGTTCCATCTTCTAGCAATAATATTGCTTTCTTTTTATCAGTCATAGTTAAAAGCTTTTATCGTTTGGTGTAAAAATAAGATAAAAAAAAAGGATGTAATATTTAAATTACATCCTTTTTATAAATAATTAATAACAATTCATAGGTTACTTTTCTTCTTCAGAATCAGCAGGTCTTCCTCCATCCATTTCATCTTGCCATTTCTTCAACTCGTCCCATTTACCATCAGCAGCCATTTGAGCTTGATCAACCCAAGTAGTAGGGTCAAGTGATCCAAGTCTTCCTTCAGCAGCATCTAATATTGCTTTAATAGCTTCTGGTGTTGAAGCAGCAACATCAGTAAATGTTACTAAACCTCCTGCAACCATTGCTTCAGCAGCTTTAGGTCCAACTCCTTCGATTTTTTTCAAATCGTCAGCTTTAGAATCACCTTTTGCTTTTGGTGCAGCTTTAGCAGCTACAGTTTCAGTATCAGCTGTATCAGTAGTTTTCTTAGCACTACCTCTTCTACTTCTTCTTACTGGTTTCTTATCAGCAGTTACTCCTGCAGTATATACTTCATTATAGTCAACCAATTCGATAAAACACATTGGTGCATTATCACCTTGTCTTGGTGCTAATTTAATAATTCTAGTATATCCTCCTGGACGATCAGCAATTTTAGGAGCTATGTCTCTAAACATTTCTGCAACTAAACCTTTAGCTTGCTCATTACTTAGAAGAGCTTTAAAAGCTAATCTTCTGTTATGAGTAGTATCAGTTTTACATTTAGTCAATATTGGCTCTACGTATTTTCTTAGCTCTTTTCCTTTCGTTAAAGTAGTAGATATTCTCTTATGCTTAATCAATTCAGAAGCAAGGTTACCCATTAATGCTTTTCTGTGTGATTTAGTTCTACTTAAACTTTTAAATTTCTTTCCGTGTTTCATTTCTTCCTATTATCTCTCGTGATATATTTCTTTTAGCTATCTAGATTGTATTTAGATACATCCATTCCGAATGCCAATCCTTTTGATTCGATCAATTCTTCTAATTCAGTAAGAGATTTCTTTCCGAAGTTTCTGAATTTCAATAAATCACTTTTGTGATAAGACACTAACTCTCCTAATGTTTCTACATCTGCAGATTTAAGACAATTTAATGCTCTTACTGACAATTCCATATCAACCAATTTGTTTTTCAACAATTGCCTCATGTGTAATGAAGTTTCATCAAATTCTTCTTCACTCTTTTTCTCATCAATATCCAAAGTAATTCTCTCATCAGAGAATAACATAAAGTGGTGTATCAAAATCTTAGCAGCTTCTTTCAATGCTGATTTAGGATCGATAGAACCATCTGTAGTGATTTCAAAATTTAATTGCTCGTAATCAGTTCTTTGCTCAACACGGTAATCTTCTACTGTGTATTTTACATTTTTGATTGGTGTAAATATAGAATCAATAGCAACAGTTCCTAACTTAGCATTTTCTGCTTTGTTTTCTTCTGATGGTCTATATCCTCTACCTTTTCCAATATTTAATTCAACTTCTAAAGTAACACCTTTATCCATTTCACAAATAACCATATCAGTATTGATTACTTGGAATGCAGAAGTTGCTTTACCGATATCAGCAGCAGTAAATTTAGTTTGGTTACTAATTTTAAACTTTACTACTTCATTTTCTGTATCTTCTATTTGTCTTTTGAAACGAACTTGCTTCAAATTCAAAATGATTTCAGTTACATCTTGTACCACACCTTTTATAGATGAGAACTCATGATCAACACCTTCAATATGAAGAGATGTGATAGAGAAACCTTCTAATGAAGATAATAGTATTCTTCTTAATGCATTACCAACAGTAATTCCGTAACCTGGTTCTAGTGGTCTGAATTCGAATTTACCTACGAACTCATCAGAATCAAGCATGATTACTTTATCTGGTTTTTGAAAATCTAATATTGCCATTTTAAAAAAATGTTTTTTACTAATTATTATTTAGAATATAATTCTACTATTAACTGCTCCTTGATATTCTCAGGAATTTGAACTCTTTCCGGAACTTTGATAAACTTACCGCTCATCTCAGCTGGATTCCATTCCATCCAATCAAAAGACTTATTATTAGTTGAAAGAGATGAAGTAATTCCTGGAATAGATTTAGATTTCTCTCTTACTCCAACAACATCACCTTCTTTTACTTGGTAAGAAGGAATATTTAATACTTCTCCGTTAACTGTAATATGTCTGTGAGATACAAATTGTCTTGCTCCACTTCTTGTTGGAGAAACACCTAATCTGTATACTACATTATCCAATCTTCTTTCGCACAATTGTAATAAAACTTCACCAGTAATTCCATTACTAGCTTTAGCTTTTTTGTACATGTTACGGAATTGCTTTTCTAAAATACCATAAGTATATTTAGCTTTTTGCTTTTCCATTAATTGAATTCCATATTCAGATTGCTTCGGTCTTCTTTTATTAGGACCATGTTGTCCTGGACCATACTGTCTTTTTTCCAAATTCTTATCTGGGCCAAAGATTGGTTCTTTAAACCTTCTTGCAATTCTTGATTTTGGGCCTGTATATCTTGCCATAACTCTTTATTAATGTATATCTATTGAGATACTATATTGTTAAATTAAACTCTTCTTCTTTTTGGTGGACGACATCCGTTATGCGGTATAGGTGTTACATCAATAATTTCTGTAACAATAATTCCTGCATTATGAATAGATCTTATTGCAGACTCTCTTCCTTGACCAGGTCCTTTCACATAAACTTTAACTTTTCTAAGTCCAAATTCAAATGCTTCTTTGGAACAATCTTCTGCTGCCATTTGAGCTGCATAAGGAGTATTCTTTTTAGAACCTCTAAATCCCATTTTACCAGCAGATGACCAAGATATAACTTGACCACTATTGTTAGTTAAAGAGATAATGATATTATTGAAAGATGCTTGAATATGGGCTTGTCCCATTGCTTCAACAACAACCTTCTTTTTCTTTACTTTATTTACCTTTGCCATAATAAACTAATTCTTATTATTTAGTTGCTTTCTTTTTGTTTGCAACAGTTTTCTTTCTTCCTTTTCTAGTTCTTGAATTATTCTTGGTTCTTTGTCCTCTCAAAGGAAGTCCACTTCTGTGACGTATTCCTCTGTAACAACCAATATCCATTAACCTTTTAATATTCAATTGTACCTCTGATCTAAGAGCACCTTCAACCTTAAAAGTTTCGGTGATAGCAGTTCTAATTTTACTTAGTTGATCATCATCCCAATCTTGCACTTTGATGTTCTCGTCAATACCAGCTGAGCTTAATATTTCTTTAGCTCTTCCTCTACCTATACCGAATATGTAAGTTAATCCAATAACCCCTCTTTTATTCTTTGGTAAGTCTATTCCTGAAATTCTTGCCATAATCTTATATTTATCCTTGTCTTTGTTTAAATTTTGGATTCTTCTTGTTAATCACGTACAATCTGCCCTTTCTTCTTACGATTTTACAATCTGCAGATCTTTTTTTTACTGATGCTCTTGTTTTCATCTTTTGATATTAACTTTTATTTATATCTTAATGTTATTCTCCCTTGGGTTAAATCATAAGGAGACATTACTACTTTCACTTTGTCACCAGGTAAGATTTTGATGTAGTGCATCCTCATCTTTCCTGAAATATGAGCTGTTATTACATGCCCGTTCTCAAGTTCTACCTTGAATTTTGCATTTGATAACGCTTCAATTATCAATCCGTCTTGTTCTATTGACGCTTGTTTTACCATTTATTATTTATTCTTTAATGCTTCTTCAATATATTCAAATGTAGATAAAACTTCTGGTTTCCCATCAACTATAGCTACATCATGCTCAAAATGAGCTGAAGGTTTTCCATCTAAAGTAACTATTGACCATCCATCGTTTAATTGATCTATGTCTTTAGTCCCTAAATTAATCATTGGCTCAATTGCCAATACTAATCCTTCTCTTAGTTTTAATCCTCTTCCTGCCTTTCCATAATTAGGAACTTCAGGTTTTTCATGAAGCTCTGCTCCAAGTCCATGTCCAACTAACTCTCTTACTACTCCGTATCCATGGCTTTCTGCATGAGTTTGAACGGCATTTCCAATATCACCAATCCTATTTCCCTCTCTGCAAGCTTCAACTGCTTTTTGAAGACATTCTTGAGTTACTCTTAGTAACTGTTGAACTTGTCTATCAACTTCACCTACTTGAAAAGTGTAAGCTGAATCACCATTAAAACCATTTTTAAAAACTCCACAATCTACAGATATTACATCTCCATTTTCGAGTGGCTTGGCATTTGGTATTCCATGAACTACGCAATCATTAACTGATACACATAAAGATCCTGGAAAACCATTGTAACCTAAAAAAGTTGGAACACCACCATTATCTCTAATGAATTCTTCGGCTATTTTATCCAACTCAAGTGAGTTAACACCTGGCTTAATTAGTTTAGCAACTTCTGCTAAAGTTTTACCAACAAGTAAAGAACTATGTCTTATTAATTCTATCTCCTCTTTCGTCTTATAATGAATTCCCATTTCTAGTTATCCAATTTTTATATAGAACTGGTATTATTCCCTGCACTTTGAAATGCAGTTCCTCCAGATGATCTACCTTTTACTTTACCTGTCTTCATCAATCCGTCATAATGACGACTTAATAAATGACTTTCAATTTGTTGTAATGTATCTAACATAACCCCTACTAAAATTAGTAGTGAAGTACCACCATAAAATAAAGCAAACTCTTGTTTGATTCCAGCTTGGTAGGCAAAAACTGGCAGTATAGCAATTAATGCTAATAAAATAGAACCAGGTAATGTTATTCTAGATAATAATGTATCAATAAAGTTTGCTGTTTTTTCTCCTGGTTTAACACCTGGAATAAAACTTCCACTTCTATTTAAATCTTCAGCAATTTTCTTTGGGTTAACTGTTATGGCTGTATAGAAATATGTGAAGACAATAATCATTAAAGCGAATAAGAAATTATACCAAAATCCATTGATATTTGTAAATTCTGCAGAATTTGGAGAAACTAATGCAGGTATAAACATAAGTGCTTGAGCAAATATTATTGGCATTACACCAGCTGCATTAACTTTCAAAGGTATGTAAGACCTTGAACCTCCTTCTACCATATTACTATTTCCTCTTGCTCCTACTACTCTTTTAGTAGATTGAATAGGTATTCTTCTAGTTCCTTGTACAAGCAATATTGAAAATATAGTCACAACTACTAAGAAAACAATCTCTAGTAATAAGATGACGAAACCACCATTTCCAAGTTTACCAAGTACTTCCGTAGCAAATGCTCCAGGAAGACCAGCAATAATTCCAATCATTATAAGGATAGAAATACCATTTCCAATTCCTTTATCAGTAATTTTTTCTCCTAACCACATTGCAAATACACAACCAGCAATAAGTAAGATAACTGAAGTGATCCACCATAAAGCAGGTATAGCTTCAGTACCTCCACCCATAATTGCTTCTCTAGGTACAAACTGTGTTAAGTAACCTGGTGCTTGTAATGCACAAATAGCAATAGTTAATATTCTAGTAAACTGATTAATTTTTTTTCTTCCACTTTCTCCTTCAGATTGCATTTTTTGAATTGCTGGTACCGCAATACCTGCTAATTGCATAATAATAGAAGCTGAAATGTAAGGCATAATACCAAGTGCCATCAAAGATGCTCTTGAAAAAGCTCCTCCACTAAACATATTAATAAAACCTAATATACCATCACTTGGCGCAATCTTACTTTGATCAACACCAGGTAAAACTATAAAAGAACCAATACGGTAAATAAGTACAAGAGAAAGAGTAAGAATAATTCTATTCCTAAGTTCCTCAATACTCCAAATTTGTTTTATTTTCTCTATTAATGCTTTCATGTAATCTTTTAAAAAAAAGTTTTGTTATCTAGTATGATAATTCTACAGCAGTTCCTCCTTTAGCCTCAATTCCTTCTTTTGCTGTCTTTGTGAATTTATGAACTGTAATGTCCAATTTAGCGTTCAATTCTCCTCTTCCTAAAATTTTAACTCTATCATTCTTATGAGCGTATCCATTTTCAACTAAATAAGCTAAATCAATTGTAGTAACTGATTTATCATTATCAGCAATTGTTTGAAGTACATCTAAATTAATTCCTAAATGCTCAATTCTGTTAATATTCTTAAATCCAAACTTAGGGATACGTCTTTGTAATGGCATTTGACCACCTTCAAATCCACTTTTTCTAGAATAACCAGATCTTGATTTCGCTCCTTTATGTCCTCTTGCAGCAGTTCCACCTTTTCCAGATCCTTGACCTCTACCGATTCTTACTTTTTTGTTCTTATTAGAACCTTCTGCTGGTGTTAAATTATGTAATTCCATTTTCTTTTAAAATTCTAGTAATTAATCTACTACTTCTACCAAGTGATTTACTTTACGTATCATCCCAAGAATTTGAGGAGTAGCTTCTTTCTCAATAACTTGGTTTAATTTCTTAAATCCCAAAGCTTTGATAGTCCTTTTTTGTCTCAAAGGTTTTTTAATTGTACTTCTAACTTGTTTTATTTTAATAGTTGCCATCTTTAGACTTTTTTTATCCGTTAAATACTACGTCCAAACTAACACCTCTCTGCTTAGCAATTTCTTTAGCACTTCTCATTCCTGCTAATGCATTGATAGTTGCTTTCACCAAGTTGTGTGGGTTAGAAGAACCTTGAGATTTTGCTAGTACATCATGTACACCTACACTCTCTAATACTGCTCTCATTGCACCTCCTGCAATTACTCCTGTACCACCAGATGCTGGCTTAAGTAATACTCTAGCTCCTCCAAATTTCTCAAATTGAGAGTGAGGAATTGTTCCATTAATCAATGGAACTTTAATAAGGTTCTTTTTTGCATTATCAATAGCTTTAGTAATGGCTTCTGTTACTTCATTAGCTTTTCCTAATCCGTGACCAACGATACCGTTTTCATCTCCAACAACAACAATTGCTGAAAAACTGAAGTGACGACCACCTTTAGTTACTTTTGTTACTCTATTGATAGCAACAACCTTATCTTTTAATTCTAAATCTCCCGATCTTAATAACTTAGACATATAATCTTTTTTAAAATTTTAATCCGTTTTCTCTTGCTCCTTCTGCCAATGCCTGAACTCTTCCATGGTAAATGTAACCATTACGGTCAAATACTACAGTTTCAATTCCTGCTTCTTTAGCTTTTTTTGCAATCTGAGCACCAACTTCTTTCGCCTTTTCAGTTTTTGTTCCTTTCACAAATCCTTTTATATATGATGTTGCGGCAGCAAGTGTAACATTATTTTCGTCATCAATTAATTGAGCGTAAATTTCTTTGTTACTTCTGAATACAGATAGTCTTGGTTTAGTTGGAGTACCAGAAAACTTTTTTCTGATTCTCTTCTTAATTTTTATTCTTCTTTGATCTTTTGTTAATGGCATCTCTTGTATACTTTTAACTATTGTTATTTAGCTGCAGTTTTTCCAGCCTTTCTTCTTATTTGTTCTCCTACGTATCTTACTCCTTTTCCTTTGTATGGTTCAGGTTTTCTGAATGCTCTAATTTTAGCAGCAACCTGACCTATCAATTGTTTATCAAAAGATTCTAAAGTAATAACTGGTGGCTTACCTTTTACAGTTTCAGCAACAATTTTAATTTCTTTAGGAATCTCCATGATTATTGGGTGAGAAAAACCTAAAGCTAACTCTAATAATTGACCACTAGTAGATGCTCTAAATCCTACTCCTACTAATTCAAGTTGTTTTTTGTATCCAACAGATACACCTTCAACCATGTTAAAAATCAATGAACGGTATAAACCATGCATAGATCTAACAGACCCATTATTAGAACTTCTATCGAAAGAAATTTCACTTCCTTCATTTTTTATAGTAATACTACTATCTACAGCTTGAGTTAATTCCCCTAGCTTTCCTATAACAGTAACAACATTATCGTTATCTACTGATATTGTAACACCTTCCGGTATTGTTACTATTGCGTTTCCTATTCTTGACATAATTCGTTACGATTAATATACGTGACACAAAACTTCACCTCCTACGTTCAACTCAGCTGCTTCTTTATTAGTGATAACACCTTTTGAAGTTGAAAGTATAGCAATTCCTAAACCATTTAATACTCTAGGCATTTCATCTGCACCTGTGTACTTTCTTAGTCCTGGCTTACTAATTCTTATCAATTTTGAGATAGAATTTAAATTAGTTCTTGGATCGTATTTTAAAGCTACTTTAATAATTCCTTGCTTACTATCTTCAACTACTTTATAGTTTAAGATATATCCTTTTTCTAATAAAATCTTAGAAATAGAAACTTTCATATTAGATGCAGGTATTTCTACGACTCTATGTTTAGCCATAATACCATTTCTAACTCTTGTTAAATAATCTGCTATTGGATCTGTTACCATTTTTGTTTTCTTAAGTATTCTTAATTAATTACCAACTTGCTTTTTTCACACCTGGTATTTTCCCCTCTAAAGCCATTTCTCTAAAAGTTACACGAGAAATACCAAATTGTCTCATATAACCTCTTGGTCTTCCGGTCAATTGACATCTATTATGCAATCTTACAGGGTTAGCGTTTCTTGGTAGTTTTTGTAAACCATCATAATCACCTGCTTCAATTAATTCTTTTCTTTTTTGAGCATATTTAGCAACCATTGCTTCTCTTTTACGCTCTCTAGCTTTCATTGATTCTTTTGCCATTGTCTTTTATTTTTTGAAAGGAAATCCTAATTGAATTAACAATTCTTGTGCTTCTTCGTTTGTATTAGCAGTAGTCACAAAAGTGATGTCCATACCAGTAATATTCTTAATCTTATCAATATCTATCTCTGGAAATATAATTTGTTCTTTAATACCTAAAGTATAATTACCTCTTCCATCAAAACCTTTAGGTTCAACACCTCTAAAATCTCTTGTTCTTGGTAATGAAATTGCAACAAATCTATCAACAAATTCCCACATTTTCTCTCCTCTAAGAGTTACTTTAGCTCCTATCGGCATTCCTTTTCTTAACTTAAAGTTAGATATATCTTTCTTTGAAAAAGTAGCCATTGCTTTTTGACCTGTTATAGTAGTCATTTCCTCAACAGCTGCATCAACCAATTTTTTGTCAGATACTGCATTACCAATACCTTGACTCAAACAAACTTTTGTAAGTTTTGGTACTTGCATAATGTTCTTATAATTGAATTTTTCAATCATAGATTTGGTTACTCTATCTTCGTAATCCTTTTTTAGTCTTGGTGTATATTCCATCGTTAACTAATTTCTTCTTGTGATTTTTTCGAATATCTTACAGATACTGTCTTTTTCTTTCCTTTGATCTCCACCTCTTTTCTATTTCTTCCAGTTTTAGTTGGTTCTCCAGAAGTTGGATCTAAAACCATAAGATTAGAAATGTGAATAGTAGGATCTTTTTCAATTATACCTCCTTCTGGAAAATCTTTATCAGAGTTTGGCTTAACATGCTTCTTAATTGGCTTTAAAGTATCTCCATCAATACCTCTAATTACAGCTCTCAAAGATTTTCTGTTAATAGAGATAACCTCTGCTTTCTTACCTTTTGAAACACCTGTTGAAACAAAAACTTTGTCTCCTACCTTAATATGTAATTTCTTGTTTGTCATATTCCTTATCAATTATAGCACCTCAGGTGCTAATGAAACAATCTTCATAAATTGCTTATCTCTTAATTCTCTCGCTACAGGGCCAAAGATTCTTGTACCTCTCATCTCACCAGCTTCATTTAAAATAACTGCTGCATTATCTTCAAATCTGATATATGATCCATCAGGTCTTCTGATTTCTTTTTTAGTTCTAACAACTACAGCTTTTGCTACAGATCCTTTTTTTACGTTACCGTTAGGAGTTGCAGACTTTACAGCTACTACAATCTTATCTCCGATAGAGGCATATCTCTTACCTGAACCTCCAAGCACTCTAATAACAAGTACTTCTTTCGCACCGCTATTATCTGCTACCTTTAATCTTGATTCTTGTTGTACCATTTTTTAATATTATTTTGCTCTTTCGATTATTTCAGCTAATCTCCATCGCTTTCTTTTACTTAAAGGTCTAGTTTCAGCTATTCTTACCACATCTCCTTCTTTACAGTCGTTATTCTCATCATGTGCTAAGAATTTATTTGACTTTTTGAGGAACTTACCGTACATCGCATGTTTCTCTCTTCTTTCAACAAGAACAGTGATTGACTTGTCCATTTTTTGACTAGTCACGATTCCAACTCTTTCTTTTCTTAAATTTCTTTCCATTTCAACTATTATTTAGCTGCGCTTTTCCTTGCGACTAACTCAGTTTTCATTCTTGCCACATTTCTTCTTGTATCTCTTATTAACATTGGATTTTCAATGGCAGATACTTTGTGGTTTAGTTTCATTTTGTTTAAAAGCATTTTAGTGTCTTTAAACTCCTGAACTAATTCTTTATCAGATAATCCGATTATTTCTTTATTGTTCATCTTCTAATTCTTTAATTATTCTGCGAAATCTCTTCTTAAAACAAACTTCGTCTTTACAGGTAATTTCTGTGCTGCAAGTCTCATAGCTTCTTTAGCTACTTCAATGGGTACTCCATCAGCTTCAAACATAACTCTTCCTGGTTTGATTGCAGCTACATAGTGACTTAATGACCCCTTACCCTTACCCTGTCTTACTTCAGCAGGTTTAGATGTAACAGGCTTGTCTGGAAAAATTCTAATCCATACTTTACCTTCTCTCTTCATATATCTAGTAACAGCAATACGGGCAGCTTCTATTTGTCTTGAAGTAATCCATCCTTCTTCTAAAGTCTTTAGACCATAAGAACCAAAGGCTACGTGATTTCCTCTATAAGCTAAACCTTTAAGTTTACCTTTTTGTGTATTTCTGAACTTTACTCTTTTCGGTTGTAACATTATTACAGAGTTTTTCTAATTTATTATTATCTTCTTCTTGGCTTTCTATTACCGCCTTTATTATCTCTTGGTGACTTACCTCCTTTATCAAGGTTTGGTGATAAATCTCTTTTTCCAAATACTTCTCCTTTACAGATCCATACTTTAACACCAATCCTTCCATATTGAGTATGTGCTTCAGATAAAGCATAATCGATATCGGCTCTAAATGTGTGTAATGGAGTTCTTCCTTCCTTATACATTTCACTTCTAGCCATCTCAGCTCCGTTCAACCTTCCACTAATCTTTACTTTAATCCCTTCAGCTCCCATTCTCATTGTAGAAGCAATAGACATTTTAATTGCTCTTCTATAAGAAATTCTTGCTTCAATCTGACGAGCAATACCTTCTCCTACTAAAACAGCATCTAATTCTGGTCTTTTAACCTCAAAGATATTGATTTGGATTTCATTTCCAGTCAATTTCTTTAATTCTTCTTTCAATTTATCAACTTCTGCACCACCTTTACCAATTATTACACCTGGTCTTGCAGTATGAATTGTAACTGTAACAAACTTTAAAGTTCTTTCAATTACTACTTTAGCTACACTTGCTTTTCTTAATCTAGCATTGATATAGGTTCTGATTTTATTATCTTGAACAATTTTGTCCTTGTAATCATCTCCACCATACCAGTTGGAATCCCAACCTTTGATGTAACCTAATCTGTTTCCTATTGGATTTGTCTTTTGTCCCATATTCTTATAAAGTGTCTACTAAAATAGTTACGTGATTTGATCTTTTTCTAATTCTGTGAGCCCTACCTTGAGGAGCTGGCTTAATTCTTTTAAGTGTTGGTCCAGGACCTACAGTTATAGCCTTAACAAACAAATTATCAGGTTCTTTTCCATCATTCTTAGTTTGCCAATTGGCAACTGCAGATAATAAAAGTGTTTCCAAATAACCCGAAGCATCCTTAGGATTATGTTTTAATATAATAAGAGATTTTGCTACTTCTTCCCCTCTAATAAGGTCAGCAACAAGTCTCATTTTTCTTGCAGGAATTGGACATTTATTAAGTTTAGCAAAAGCTAAGCTCTTTTTATCTTCCTTTATCCTTTCGGCCATTAATCTTTTTCTAGCTCCCATTGTTTTAGAATAATTTTCTTAATTATTTTTTTCCTTTCTTACCTCCGTGTCCTCTGAAGTTTCTTGTTGGAGAAAATTCTCCTAGCTTATGCCCTACCATGTTTTCAGTAACATATACAGGTATAAATTTATTACCATTGTGAACAGCAAATGTATGTCCAACAAAATCAGGGGTAATAGTTGAAGCTCTAGACCAAGTCTTGATTACAGTCTTTTTACCAGACTCACTTACTTTATCTAACTTCTTGTATAACTTATAGTATACAAATGGCGGTTTTTTTAAGGATCTACTCATCTTTTATTTATTTCTTCCTTCTTTCAATTATTAATCTGTTAGACTTTTTAGTCTTACTTCTCGTCTTGTAACCTTTAGCAGGTATTCCGTTTCTTGATCTTGGATGTCCTCCAGAAGATTTTCCTTCTCCACCTCCCATTGGGTGATCAACTGGATTCATTACTACTCCTCTTACTCTAGGTCTTCTTCCTAACCATCTGCTTCTTCCAGCCTTACCTGATCTTACCAAATTATGTGTTGGATTAGATACAGAACCGATTGTAGCTAAACAAGTAAGTAAAATCATTCTTGTTTCACCTGAAGGTAATTTTATAATAGCATACTTACCATCTCTTGCGTTCAATTGAGCGTAAGTTCCAGCACCTCTTGCTAATACACCTCCTCTTCCTGGCTGTAATTCAATATTGTGAATTGTTGTTCCCAAAGGAACTTCACTTAAGAACATTGCATTACCAACATTTGGCTCAACACCTTCTCCTGAATTGATTTTATCACCAACTTTTAATCCGTTAGGACAAATAATGTATCTTTTCTCTCCGTCAGTATATTGAACTAATGCTATTCTTGCAGATCTGTTTGGATCATACTCTACAGTCATTACTTCACCTTCAATTCCAAAATTATTTCTTTGGAAATCAATTACACGGTATCTTCTCTTATGACCACCTCCACGGTATCTCATTGTCATTTTACCCTGGTTATTTCTTCCTCCAGACTTCTTGATAGGTCTTAAAAGACTCTTCTCAGGATTATTTGGTGAAGTTATATCCGCAAAATCATCAGCAATTTTATGCCTTTGACCTGGTGTTGTTGGTTTTAATTTTCTTACTCCCATTGTATATTAAATATTGCTATAAAAATCTATTTCATCTCCATCTACTAGAGTAATCATAGCTTTCTTAATCGCTTTAGTTCTTTGAAAAATTAATCCTTTATTCGTTTGTTTCATCTCCTTCTTTCCACCTCCAAGGTTCATTGTATTCACCTTTCTAACTTTAACATCATACATAGTTTCAACAGCATTTTTGATATCTACTTTCGTAGCTCTCTTATCTACCTCGAATGTATACGTGTTATTATTTTCAATGAAAAATTCAGATTTTTCGGAAATAATAGGTCTTTTAAGTATCTCAGTCATCTTGTTATTATTATGCTAAATAAGTATCAATCGTCTTTAATGCGCTTTCAACAACAACTAACTTGTTGGCGTTCATTACTTCATAGCTATTTATCGAATCAGCTGTAACAACCATAGCGTTAGGAATATTCCTTGATGCTAAGTAAAGATTGTCGCTTTTTTCGGGCAACAAAAATAGTGATTTTTCAGAATCAATTCCTAATTTTTCTAGGATTATTTTGAAGTCCTTTGTTTTAGCGTCTTTCATTACGAAATCTTCAAGAACAATAATATCTTCTTTTTGTGCTTTGTAAGTTAATGCAGATCTTCTAGCAACCTTTTTCAACTTCCTATTCATTTTGAAATCGTAGTCTCTTGGTGCTGGACCAAAAACAGTACCTCCACCTTTGAAAAGTGGTGACTTAATACTTCCTGCTCTTGCAGTACCAGTACCTTTTTGTTTTTTAATCTTTCTAGTGGAACCAGTTACTTCTGCTCTTTCCTTTGCTTTACTTGTTCCTTGTCTTCTTCTAGCCAAGTACCATTTAACGTCCAAATAGATAGCGTGATCGTTTGGTTCAACAGCAAAAATATCGTTATTAAGAGTAACCTTCTTTCCTGAAGATTTTCCCTCTATATTTTGAATTTCTATACTCATTACTTTTCTACTATTACAAAGTTTCCATTAAATCCAGGAACGGCTCCTTTAATTAATACTAAATTTTTATCTGCTAGAACTTTCACAATTTGTAAGTTTTGAGTTTTCACTCTAACATTACCCATTTGTCCTGCCATTCTCATTCCCTTAAATACTCTTGCTGGGTAAGAAGCTGCTCCAATTGATCCTGGTGCTCTCAGTCTGTTATGTTGACCGTGAGTTGCTTGTCCTACTCCTGCGAAATTATGTCTCTTTACAACTCCTTGGAATCCTTTTCCTTTTGAAGTTCCAACAACATCAACAAATTCACCTTCAGCAAAAACATCTGCTGCAGAAATTGTATCACCTATTGTAACATCTCCTGAAAACTTTTCAAATTCAACTAACTTTCTCTTTGGAGTAGTTTTAGCTTTTTTGAAATGACCTTGCATTGCTGCAGGTGTGTTTTTTTCCTTCTTTTCGTCATATCCTACTTGTACAGCAGTATATCCGTCAGTCTCTTCAGTTTTAATCTGAGTTACTACACAAGGACCTAATTCTATGACTGTACACGGTATATTCTTACCGTTCTCGTCAAAGATACTAGTCATTCCTTTTTTTCTTCCTATTAATCCAGTTGCCATAATTCTCTACTTAAACTTTTATTTCAACATTTACTCCACTTGGCAATTCTAACTTCATTAATGCATCAATTGTTTTAGCTGCATTTGAATTGCTGTATATGTCTATTAATCTTTTGTACGAACTTAATTCGAATTGTTCTCTCGCTTTTTTGTTAACGTGTGGAGATTTCAATACTGTGTAAATTCTTTTGTGAGTTGGTAGTGGAATTGGTCCACTTACTACTGCACCTGTAACTTTTACAGTTTTAACGATTTTCTCAGCTGATTTATCAACCAAGTTGTGATCGTATGATTTTAATTTTATTCTAATTTTCTGACTCATAATAAAGTTTTATTAAGCTTGTACCTCTCCTTTGGCTTTTGCAAGCACTTCAGTCGTAATATTTCTTGGTGCCTCTTGGAAGTGTGAAAACTCCATAGTTGAAGTTGCTCTTCCTGAAGACATTGTTCTTAATTGTGTGACGTATCCAAACATTTCTGACAAAGGAACTTTAGCTTTTACAATCTTTGCTCCTGCTCTGTCATCCATTCCATCTACTTGACCTCTTCTTCTGTTCAAATCTCCTACGATATCTCCCATGTTAACTTCTGGAGTTACCACTTCTAATTTCATTATAGGTTCAAGTAAAACAGGTCCTGCTTGCTTACAAGCAGTTTTAAATGCCATTTTGGCTGCAATTTCAAAAGATAATTGATCTGAATCCACTGCGTGAAATGATCCATCTTTCAATGTTACTTTTAACGAATCAATTGGGAATCCTGCAAGGATACCATTTTTCATTGCTTCTTTAAAACCTTTTTCTACAGATGGTACAAATTCCTTAGGAATATTTCCACCCTTGATAATATTAACAAATTCTAATCCTTCTTTTTCAGGATCACCTGGCTCTAATGTTATAACGATATCAGCAAATTTTCCTCTACCACCCGATTGCTTTTTATAAAGCTCTCTGTGATTAACTGCTGAAGTAATATTCTCTTTGTATGATACTTGTGGAGCTCCTTGGTTTACTTCAACCTTAAATTCTCTTTTCAATCTATCAATAAGAATCTCTAAGTGAAGTTCTCCCATTCCTGAAATTACTGTTTGACCAGTATCTTCATCAGTTTTAATAACAAATGTTGGATCTTCCTCAGCTAATTTACCAAGTCCTACTCCTAATTTATCAACATCAGCTTGAGTTTTTGGCTCAATTGCTACTCCAATTACTGGTGCTGGGAAAGTCATAGATTCAAGTACGATTGGGTGCTTTAAATCACACAATGTATCTCCAGTTCTAATATCTTTAAATCCTACTGCTGCTCCAATATCTCCAGTTTCAATACTATCAATAGCATTTTGCTTATTTGAGTGCATTTGGAATATTCTTGATATTCTTTCTTTTTTGTCAGTTCTAGTATTCAATACATAAGAACCAGCATCCAATACTCCAGAATATACTCTAAAGAAACATAATCTTCCTACAAAAGGATCTGTTGCAATTTTAAATGCTAAAGCAGAAAAAGGTTCGTCTGTATTAGGCTTTCTTATCTCTTCTTCTTCGGTATCAGGATTAACTCCTACAATACCTTCTACATCCATTGGTGAAGGTAAAAATCTAATTACTGCATCCAACATTGCTTGAACTCCTTTGTTTTTAAAGGCAGATCCACACATCATTGGTATAATAGACATATCAACTGTAGCTTTTCTCAAAGCCTCAATCACTTCTTCTTCTGTTATTGAGTTTTCATCTTCAAAGAATTTCTCCATTAAAGTGTCATCATACTCTGCTACAGATTCAATTAACTTTGCTCTGTATTCAGCAACAACTTCTGTTAAATCAGCAGGAATTTCTACTTCTTTGTAAGTCATTCCGTATCCTTCTTCATCCCAAACTATACCTTTCATTGAAATTAAATCAACAACTCCTTCGAAGTCATCCTCATCTCCAATTGGTATTTGTAATGGAACAGGGTTACCTCCTAACATTTCTCTAACTTGATCACAAACTTTTAAGAAGTTAGCTCCTTGTCTGTCCATCTTGTTAACGAAACCTAGTCTTGGTACTCTATATTTGTCAGCTTGTCTCCATACAGTTTCAGATTGTGGTTCTACACCATCTACTGCACTAAATAAAGCAACAACACCATCTAAAATTCTTAATGATCTTTCCACCTCTACCGTAAAATCTACGTGACCTGGAGTATCAATAATATTAATCTTGTAATCAATTGATTCTGGTAATGCAACTCCCTTGTTAGTTGGGAATTTCCATTCACAAGTTGTAGCCGCAGAAGTAATTGTAATACCTCTTTCTGCTTCTTGCTCCATCCAATCCATTGTAGAGGCACCATCATGTACTTCTCCAATCTTGTGGTTTATTCCAGTATAAAAAAGAATACGCTCTGTTGTTGTAGTTTTACCTGCATCAATGTGAGCTGCTATTCCAATGTTTCTTGTTTTGGTTAAATCTCTCTTTGCCATCTCTTAAAATCTAAAATGTGAAAATGCCTTATTCGCTTCAGCCATTCTGATTGTATCTTCTTTCTTCTTAATCGCTCCACCTTCTTCTTTGAAAGCAGCCATTATTTCAGACGCCAATTTTTGACCCATAGTGTTGTCGTTTCTCTTTCTTGCGAATGAGATTAACCACTTCATCCCTAAGGATTCTTTTCTTCCGTCTCTAATTGGTTGTGGAATTTGGTAAGTTGCCCCACCTACTCTTCTACTTCGTACTTCTACGTCTGGAGTAATGTTCTTTAATCCTTTTTTGAAAACCTCCAATGGAGCTTCGTCTTCAATTTTAGATTCTACGATCTCTAATGCAGTGTAAAAAATATCGAACGCTAGTTCTTTTTTTCCATGCATCATCAAGTTGTTTACAAACTTGGTTACTTGCACATCATTGAATTTTGGATCTGGTAAAATTCTGTGCTTTTTGGCGGTTCTTCTTCTCATAACTGATTGTTATAATACTCCTAATTTAATAGGTAGAGTATGTAATGTTTTAGTTTTTAGGTCTTTTTGTTCCGTATTTAGATCTTCTTTGAGTTCTACCATCTACTCCGGCAGTATCCAATGAACCTCTTACTATATGATATCTAACACCTGGAAGATCTTTTACTCTTCCCCCTCTTACTAACACAATACTGTGTTCTTGCAAGTTGTGTCCTTCTCCACCAATGTAAGCATTCACTTCTTTTCCGTTAGTTAATCTAACTCTGGCAACTTTTCTCATTGCAGAATTTGGCTTCTTTGGAGTAGCTGTGTATACTCTTACACACACTCCTCTTTTCTGAGGACAAGAGTTAAGTGCTATCGACTTGCTAACCTTTGTATTAGAAGTCCTTCCTTTTCTTATTAATTGTTGTATAGTTGGCATCTGACTGTTTATTAAGTACTATTTTACTATTTATCGGGGTGCAAATTTACAGTTTTTTTTTATTATTCCAACTGTTTTGAAGAATGTTTTGAAAAAAAGTGAAGAAAAACACACTCAAAGATGAGCTTAATAGAAGCTATGGTAGTTGTAGGGCGAAAAAAATATTTGATATGTTGTTATTTTTCTGGAATAATGAACAATTCCTCGTCTGCCATCTTCATCCAAAAGGTTTCTCTTGCATACTTTTCAGGATTATCTAGAATAAGTATTTTTTTTTCTTCAGATTCTTTTATTCTATTTTCCTTGAATACCCACTCTTGCTCTAAGCGAGATATTTTAGTTTTAGTTCTAATTAACGATATTAAATTAATGTCTTCAAAAAATAATACCCATACAAAAAGTACCAAAAAGGAAATTGCCCATTTGTTTTTAAGAAAATTTGGAAACTTATCTTTTAAATTAGAAATGAAGCTCATTACAGTTCTTTGATTGAGTCCATTACTTTAGCTTTCATCAGCTCCTTGTATTCTTGGAGCTTGTTACTCACTTTTTCATTAGCTGTTCCTATTATTTGTGCTGCTAGTATTCCCGCATTTTTTGCTCCATCCAAAGCAACAGTTGCTACAGGAACTCCTCCTGGCATTTGAAGAATTGACAAAATAGAATCCCATCCATCAATTGAATTGCTTGATTTAACTGGAACCCCAATTACAGGTAATGTAGTGATACTTGCTACCATTCCTGGTAAATGAGCTGCTCCTCCTGCTCCAGCAATGATAACTTTTAGCCCATTTGCTTTAGCTGTTTTAGCATAATCAAACATTCTTTCAGGTGTCCTGTGTGCTGATATAATTGTTAAATCATAATCCAGACCCAGCTCTATTAATACATCAGCTGCTGCTTGCATTATAGGCAAATCTGACTTACTCCCCATTATTATTCCTACTTGTGCTTTCATTCGTTATTATTTCAAATACAAATATACATTTATATAAAAGGTAATAAGAATTCTTATTCTTGGATTTTTCAACAAACCAATACTAATTAAAAACTAGCAAGAATTATCTTCTAATTAATGTTACCTAATCAAACTCACATTTCCTTTCTCTTGATAGGTTTCCCCTCCTTTACATTCAATATCTAAATAATAAACAAAAACAGCTGGATCGCATTCTTTTCCTTTATAAGTGCCATCCCAACCTTCATTTAGATTACTAGTTTCAAAAACCTTTTCTCCCCACCTGTGATAAACTCTTAAAGTCATTTTTGTGATGTTGTTTCCTCTTACAAGCAATTCATCATTGTCTCCATCTCCATTTGGGGTAAAAGCATTAGGGATATATAAATCTGGAGGTCCGCAAACTACATCTATCAGATAAATTGTTATTGTAGCTGTTCGGACACAACCTGTATCGGTTACTCTAACTCGATAAGTTGTAGTTCTTGATGGTGTAGCTATAGGATTTTGAAAAGTTGAATTATTTAAAGTACTTGAAGGAGACCAAGAGTAAGAAAATCCATTAGGAAGAGAATATAACTGAACGGATTGCCCTTCGAAGATAGTATCTTTATCTGCTGTAGCTCCAAGTGCTAAAGTTGGCAAAGGTGACACATAAACTCTTTTGGTTAAGGCTATTACACATCCCTGAGGATTAGTAATTGTAACTGTATAGATGGTTGTTCCATTTGGACTTGTTGTAATTGCAGGAGTGAAATCCCCAGTAATTATCTCAGGATTTGGGCTCCAATTATAGCTTAGCGAATCCGTACTATTAGAACTGACAGAAAGTTGAAACGTATCACCAAAACAAACTGCATCTGGCCCAGTGATTGTAAACTGAGAGGTAAATACATTTACTCGTATTGTGTCTTCTAAAAAACAGCCATTGCTCCCAACTCTGATATAATAGGTTGTAGAAACACTAGGTGAAACTGTAAGAATTGGATTGCTTAGACTAGTATTTATCGTATCGGAAAACAAAGGGTTTAACGACCATTGATAAACAGAAGTAGTTCCTAAAGTATTTGCAGTAATAGAAATTGGTGTACCAGTTACACAAAGTGTTGTATCATTTGGAACTAGTAACTGTAATTTAGTAACTACAACAGTTAATGATATTGTATCAGTACATATACCATTAGAAATTAATAATTGGTAAGTAGTAGTGTTAAATGGAGAAGCAATTGGATTGGAAATAGTTGAATCACTTAATCCTATACTGGGTGACCAGTTGTAAGTTATAGTTGGGTTATTAGAAGGTAGAAAGCCTATTTGCTTAAAACTACTATCGCATATGGTATCGTTAGTCAACATCCATGAAGAATCGGATAGTATAGTAACTTGTTTGCGAATGGTATCAGAGAAATTACAAGCTGATGTATCGGACACTATAAGTGTTACCGTAAAATTACCCGGATTTGTGTATACATGAAAAGGGCTATAAGCAATTGAACCTGTTCCGTCTCCAAAAAACCATTGAAAAGAAGTTCCTCTTAAACTTCGGTTAGTAAAGAAAGTAGTATCACCCAGACAAGAAACTGGATTGTGATTGAAATCGGCTATGGTAATTGGTAAGTTAAAATCAAATTTAAAGACTGCATTATTACAACTACTTCCGTTTGTATCTGAATGAGCTCCAGGAGAAGGAAATATTGGGAAATCTGAGTTCCCTCCGCAACCTGCACAAACAGATTGATACATTCTACCGTTTCTATCAAAACGACTAGTACCTCCATCTACATGCTCTGCACTTTGGTTTCCACCAAAAAAAGATCCGTAAAATATATTGGATGCATCACTTTCTAATACCATCAGATAAAAGTCACTCCCATCTGTTGAAGATTGATATGCTCCAGTAGTAACATCCATTCCAGTTGTAGCAATTGCATTATTTGTTGTTCCAAATAAATTAGTTGTTCCTCCCCAACCAGATAAATAAATCTTGTTACAAACATCTACTAAAAAAGCTGTTGGAGAAATATTAGGTCCTCCTCCACCCGAACCAAAAACAGTTGACCATTCTATGGTATCTAAATTTGGAGACATTTTGGTAACAAACTGTCCACTATTGAAAGTAAAGTAACCCGCATTCTTAATAAAAGAAGAATCCATTTTATCTGTTTGTCCAAAGACATATACACTATCTCTTCTATCTAATTCGATAAAGTAAATTTGATCATACGCATCAGTACCGTAATAGGTAGAAGCTAAAACTGTAGATCCTGTTATATTGATTTTAGTAATAAATCCATCTGCTCGAACTCCAGTAAATGAAGTATCTATTGCTTTAGGTGATTTGATGAAGTTATTAGAGTTTGTACCTCCAGCAACATAAGCATTATCATTTCTATCTAATGCAACTGAGTAGGCCGCATCATCTCCATTTCCACCTAAATATGACGACCAAATTAAAGTTGACAATTTATTGTCCATCTTAAATATTAATCCATCTAAATCAGAACCTCCATGAACTTGCTGGAAAGCACCTGATGAAACAGGAAAATCTAAGGAACGAGTACAGGAAACTACATATATATTGTTGTTTTTATCTATCTCTATTTCACCTCTTACCTCATCTGCATAATTGTACCTAAGGTTATTTGCTGTTGTAGAATTTAATCCATCATTTCCACTTCCACCAATTAGTGTACTTGCCATTAAATTATTTCCTGCATTACTCAATCTAAAAACAAAAATATCAGATCCATTTATAAAATTTACTCCCAAACCATTGGTTAGATTTAAAGCTGTACCTCCATTAAATACTGAATCATAACAACCAGTTGTATAAGGGAAATCAAGAGAACTTGTAGTTCCATAGACAAATAGCTCGTCATTGGAGTTAGTAATCATACTATGAGGAAGTTCATCACTTGTTCCACCAACAAAAGTGGAGTAAATCATAGAAGTACCTGTCGTATCATATTTAGATATTGCAACATCTACAATTCCTGCATTAAATGATATATCATAAGCACCAACTGTTGTAGGGTAACCTGCTCCAAAAGCTGTGGAACCTGAGTATAAAAATCCATCCCTATCAAAAGTGGCTGTATACCCAAAATTATTAGATGTAGATCCAGAGAATGTTGAAAAAATTAATGTTGGGTCAATAATTAATTCCTTACTTGAATCGTATCCATTGGGGAATTCAAAACCAACAACTCCATTAACTAATGTATAATTACAAGTTACTTCAACTTGCTCACCATTAATTAGTTGATAAGCATAAGGCTTTTCTTCAATGATTTTATTTACAGATGTTTTAATTTGTAGCCTCCCCTTTGATAAATTGATAGAGTTAACTCCTTTGTATTCAAATTTAATTTGGCTTGGATTAGAGTTTGGTTGAACTATAAAATCATATTTTAATAATTCTTGAGAGGTATAAAAAACTAAATCTACACCATTGTACAAACTAGAATAATTAATAAGCTCATAACTAAACACATTACTAGCCCATTTTGTTTTATCAACTCCCAAAAAGTAGTTGTAATAGGTTACTTGCTTTTTATCTGGCTTTAAGTTTTTTGTATTACCTCCAATAAATTTGACTTGATAACTATGGCATTTTAATTTGTTTAAACCTGTTTTTGGCTCTCTTTGGTTATGAGCATGAAAATATTCTTGCAAACCATTTTCATCAAAAAAATTATAGGTTAACTGATTTTGTTCTAGATATAAATACCCGCCATTAATCTCAGCTTTATATTTAACATTTTCATTCCATTGCCCATTATTTTCTATAAAATTATAGACTTTTTGATTTTGAGAAAAACCAAAAAATGAACTAAATAAGAATAATAAAATTGCTAACTGCTTCATTGACTTTATTGTATGTTTAAATATACGATAATTTGCCAAAGGAGTTGCTTGGAAAAACCTAAAGAAGTTCTTTTATAATACGCTCAATCGTATACCCTTCTGCTTCTGCAATGTAGTTTCTTACAATTCTGTGTCTAAGAATTGATTCTGCAACTGCCTGTACATCTTCAATATCTGGAGAGTATTTTCCTTTAATTGCTGCATGAGTCTTTGCACCAATAATTAAATATTGAGATGCTCTTGGTCCTGCTCCCCAAGAAAGGTATTTGTTTACCATTTCGGTAGAAAACTCAGTATTCGGTCTTGTTTTAGAAGCTAGTTTTACTGCATATTCCATTACGTTATCGGTAACAGGAATTTTTCTGATAAGGTTTTGATAAAACAAAATTTCATCACCAGTAAGTACATTAGATAATTCTACTTTATGGTTAGCAGTTGTTGCTTTTACGATTGCTAATTCCTCTTGATAAGTAGGATAATCTACCCAAATATTAAACATAAACCTGTCCAATTGTGCTTCTGGCAAAGGGTATGTTCCCTCCTGCTCAATTGGGTTTTGAGTTGCAAGTACAAAAAACGGCTTATCTAATTTATAAGTTTTACCTGCAGCTGTAACCGCTCTTTCTTGCATTGCTTCAAGTAAAGCAGATTGTGTTTTTGGTGGAGTTCTATTTATCTCATCAGCTAAGATAATATTAGAAAATAACGGCCCTTTTAAAAATTTAAAAGCTCTGTTTTCATCCAGTATTTCTGAACCAACAATATCAGATGGCATTAAATCTGGTGTAAATTGAATACGGTTAAATCCTAGTCCTAAAACTTCGGATATAGTATTAACCAAAAGAGTTTTAGCTAATCCTGGAACACCTACTAACAAACTGTGTCCATTACTTAAGATTGCGATTAACACTTTTTCTATAACCTCATCTTGTCCAATTATTACTTTACTAATTTCCTTGCTTAGCTCTTTGTATTTTACTACTAAGCTATCTATTGCTTCGGCATCCGAACTAAATTGAGTCATTGTTGAGTATCGTTTTACTGATTATAAAGTAAAAATAGAAAAAGAATTGAAAACCTGCTTACCGAATTAGGTATATTATTTTATCCAGTCTTTCACAAAATCACATTCTACATAGGTAGGACTAATTTTGATGTAAGTCGATTTAGATTTATTAATAATCCATTCTTTCATTGCTTCTGATTGAGCATCAGCATTAGCACTTTGCTGTATTAATTGGTAATCTTCGCTTAAGTTTGCTTTGTGTGGTTTAGTAATGGTTTTCAATTTCACTATTTGATAAAACTGACCATCTCTATTTTCAGAAAGCATTGGTCTACTATACTCACCTTCTTGCAAATCATCAATAATTAAAAAAACTTGTTTATCCACTTGGTTCATTTCAAACATAGAAGAACCAGCTTGTTGGTTATAAATAAGACCTCCATTAAATTTAGTTTCTTTATCATCCGAAAATCTTTCTGCTGCTTCAGCAAATGTATAAACCCCACTATCTATCAAAGCTTTTACACTATCAAGAAATGACTTAGCTGCCATTACTTCCAATGCGCTAATCTTAGGGATTAATAATATATGTCTTCCACGGTACTGATCTCCTCTTCTTTCAAATAGTTCTAAAATATGATATCCGTAATCAGTTTCAAACACTTCAGAAACTTCTCCTTCTTTAATTTTAAAAGCTGCTCTATCAAATTCTGGCACAAAAGTTCCTCTTGTTACCCAATCAAATTCACCTCCTTTACTACTTGATCCTGGGTCATTAGAATATAATACTGCAGTGGAAGAAAACATTCTTTCTCCTTTCATTATCTCTTCTCTCCAACCCTCTAATTTTTTCTTAGTTCTCAATTTCTCTGCCTCAGATACTTTAGGAGCACAAGTAATGTGAGCAACTTCAACTTTGGAACCAACTAAAGGAATACTATCAGGATTTAATCCATTGTAATACTTTTTCACCTCTGATGGAGTAATGTTTATCCCCGAAGTAATTTGCCCTCTCATTCTTTCGGCCTTCATTCTATCTTCAATAGACGTATAAAATTCAGCTTTAATTTCCTCAATCGATTTACCGTAATACTCTTCTAGTTTCTTTCTTCCTCCAATCTGATTTTCAAAATATCTAATTCTGTTTTCTAACTCACCATTAACTTGCTCAGCTGGAATTACAATACTATCCAAATCTGCTTGGTACATTAATAATGATTGAAATAAAATTTCTTCGTAAATCAAGCATCTAGCATTATCACCTAATTGGTAACCTTGCTGCATAGCTTGCACTAACTGCTCTTCTATTTCTGAATGTAAAATAACTTTATCTCCTACCACTCCGATAGTCCCATCGATTAATGTTCCAGTTTGTGAAAAACTAGATAAAGCAAGTGTTAGTGATAATAATAGTAACGAAAATTTGTTCATTTTATAAGGGTAATTCTTGTATTACAAAGAAACAAAAGTATTTTATTCTTCCTTGTTAATTTTTATTAAATAATTTGATTTAAAAAAGAGCTAAAATCATCATCTAAACTTTAAACATTTGAAAATTACAGTCTATCGAACCATTCATTAATTCAAAGGATTCAGTCTTTTCTAAGTCAATTAAATCCATTGCCTCTTGGTTAGAGGTTAAAACTCCTAAATTAAATCCTTTATAATTCTCCTTTAAATAATTTCCAAAACGCTCATAAAGAACGTTCACTTCATCTTTGTATATTCTTTCTCCGTATGGAGGATTTATAAGGATAGTCCCATTTTGTTCTCTTGAAGAAAACTCAAGGGCATCCTCAACTTTAAATCTAATTACTCTATTTAACTCTGGAGTATTTCTCAAATTAGATTGAGCCATTCTTACCGACCTCATAGCTAAATCAGAACCTGAAATAGAAATTCCTTTGTCTATATCTATTTTTTCTTTGGCTTCATTTATCACCTTTTTCCAAAGATCAATATCAAAATCTTCCCAGTTAAAAAAACCAAAACTTGTTCTATAATATCCTGCAGGAATATTACACAAAATCATACCAGCCTCAATTGCTATTGTTCCCGAACCACACATAGGATCAATTAATGGAGAATTTTTGTCCCAACCAGATAATGATAACAAACCTGCGGCTAACACTTCATTAAGTGGAGCTTCATTGGTTTCCTTTCGATATCCTCTTTTAAATAAAGGATCTCCAGAACTATCAAGCAAAATTTGACACTTTTCTCCTCTTATAAAAAGGTTTAACTTAATGTCTGGATCTTTTGGATCAACATTCGGCCTGTCATTAAATTTATCTCTAAACCTATCTACAATTGCATCCTTAGTTTTAAGACTAATATATTGTGAGTGAGTGAAAATATCAGAACTAACAGAGTGAGAAATTGCGAAAGTTTTATCTAACCCAAAAATCTTTTCCCATTCTAATTCTTTAACCTTATCGTAAAGCTCATTTTCATCTTTGGCTGTAAAACTAAACATTGGTTTAAGAATACTAATTGCTGATCTAAAATGATAATTACACGCATACATTTGTTCTTTAGTTGCATGAAACTCTATTGCCCTATTAGTAACTCGACATTTGTTAATACCTCGTTCTTGTAATTCCAATTTAACAACTTGCTCAAGTCCTTTTAAGGTTTTTACAATATATTTTTCTCTTTCAGCTTTCATCTTATTTGTCTTCTATTTGTAAAGGTCCATTCTCTCCTAAATCATCATCTTCTACAATTTCAAAATCTGTAAACCCATCAGTTTCGTCAAATGCTGGTGATTTTTTTCCATTTATCATTTCAGAGAATTGTGTGTACAATAACCTGAAGGATATTATTCCTTTGAAGAAAATACTGATAATGAAAAATACACCTACAACCTTAATAATTGATCCTATAAAAAAAGAATTATACAACCCATGAATAGAATCGAATAACCAATTATTAATCCCTATTTGTGCAATAGTTGGATTCAAAACCGAAACCACAAAAAGGACAACAGAAGAAATTGCAATTATTAAATCGTATTTTAAATTGTTCTGATTAAAGGAGACAAACTCTTTATTCATCTGGAAATTAAAATTCATAGCACGCTTCCTTTGTTCAATTTTATTAATCAAATAAAGAAACAAAACAATGACTCCCATAAAAATTAGAGCATTAATTGAATAACCACTTTCGGCATACTTAATAGTTGCAATAGCAGTTACAGAGGCTAAAAAATAACTTTGAGTTACTCTTAGAATATATTTTTCAGCATCTCCAATCTTACCTAATATTGCCTTAAGAGCAGTAGTAAACAAAAACCAAATAATGTTGAAAGAAATAAAGACTATCCCTAATAGGAAAGCAAATTGAAACATGTTGTAATTAAATTAATTCGAACAAAAATAAGATTTTATTGCAAAGAAAATCAACAAATTGACTGTTTGCTTCGCTTAAATAACGAATCAACTGTAATGGAAGTTTTAATTAATGGGTATTTTGATATATTTGTGTAACTAAATTCAACACCATGAAACAAACTAAAATCTGGATATTAATAGCTTTATTCTCTATTCCATTTTTGGGACAAGCTACCGAAGGTATGTGGCTTCCAAACCTTATTAAAGCCCTTAACTATAGCGATATGCAATCTAAAGGATTGATGATTTCGGCAGAGGAAATATACTCTGTAAATCAGTCGAGTATGAAAGATGCAGTAGCCCATTTTAATGGTGGTTGTACCTCTGAAGTTGTTTCTGATAAAGGATTACTATTTACAAATCATCACTGTGGATATTCGCAAATTGCATCTCATAGTTCTGTTGAAAATAATTACTTGAGAGATGGTTTTTGGGCAAAAAACTTTGCCGAAGAAAAAGCTAACAAAGGTTTATACGTAGATTTTATTGTGAGAATAGATGATGTAACAACAAAAATGCTTGGTGGAACAAAAAAAGAAGGAGAAACTGAAGCAGCTTTTATTGCAAGAAAAACTAAAGCGCTAATCAAGAGCTTAACAGATGGAACGAGTTATAAAGCCAAAGTAAAGCCATTTAATTATGGAAATAAATACTTTGCTTTTATTATCGAAAGATTTACTGACATTAGGTTAGTAGGTGCACCACCGTCATCAATTGGTAAGTTTGGTTTTGATACCGACAATTGGGTATGGCCAAGGCATACTGGAGATTTTTCGGTATTCAGAATTTATGCTGACAAAGAAAATAACCCAGCAGAATACTCAAAAGACAATGTTCCTTATACTCCAAAACATTTCTTCCCAATTTCTTTAAAAGGAATAAACGAAGGTGACTTTTCTATGGTTTATGGATTCCCAGGAAGAACGGAGCAGTTTTTAAGCTCGTATGCTGTGGATCAAAAAATGAACAAAACCAATCCTGCTAGAATATTGATGAGAGAAAAATCATTGGAGGTTATTAATGCTACAATGAAAGAAAGCGAAGCAATGAGAATTAAGTATGCTCCTTACCAATCTCGTGTGAGTAATGCATGGAAAAAATGGAAAGGGGAAAACTTTGGATTAGAAAAAAAAGGTGCTTTAGCTATCAAAGAAGCGAAAGAAGCAGAGTTTTCTAAAAAAATAAACAACAATGAAACTCTAAAGAAAAAGTATGGAAACATATTGCCAGAGCTTAAAAAGCTGTATTCGGCAAACGAGAAATACCAAAAAGCTTATGATTACTATATAGAACTTATATATAGCGGACCACAATCATTAAGGTATATCAATAGTTTTGTGGGTATAATTGAAAACCATGAAAAACTAAGAGAAAGTGGAAAATTAGATGAAAAAATTGAAGCATTGAAAAAGAGTTTTAAAGCTTTTTCTGAGGATGAACCAAGACTGGTTTTTGAAAGAAAAATGTGGAAATCATTATACAAAACTGCTCTTAAAAATGTAGATAAAGAGTTTCATGCAAGTAACCTAACCGGAAACTACCTACAAAACATGAATGAGTTAATTGACGAAATGTTTGACAAATCTATGTTGCTTAATGATGGTAAATTAATGAAGAGACTTGATAAGCCAACTGCCAAAAATCTTAACAAGATTAAGAAAGACAAGGCTTATCAAATGGTTCAGTCATTTTATGAGGTGTTACTAGGAAAAGTATTTCCTACTTACAGAGAAAATCAAACTAAGATTACTGCATTGATGAAAACCTACACTGAAGCAATTATGATTGCTTTCCCTACTGAAAAGTATTGGTATGATGCTAATAGTACTTTAAGAGTTTCTTACGGAAAAATAGAAGGTTCTGCTCCAAGAGACGGAATGACTTACACGCATTACACAACTGCAGAAGGAATACTTGCAAAGTACATCCCTAACAATGACGAGTTTGACGCACCTGAAAAACTACTTAACCTAATTGAGAATAAAGATTATGGTATGTATGCAAATGATGACAATAACCTTGTTATTTGCTTCACTGGATCCAACCATACAACTGGAGGTAACTCTGGAAGCCCAGTTATTAATGGAAATGGAGAGTTAATTGGAATTAACTTTGACCGTAGTTGGGAAAGTACAATGAGTGATGTAATGTTTAGCGAAGAGCTTTGCCGAAACATTACTGTAGATATTAGATATGTACTATTTGTAATAGATAAATATGCTGGAGCAACTCATTTAATAGAAGAAATGAACTTAGTAGGAACTCCAAAACTTGATGGTGCAAAAGCTCCTAAAAATGATAATTTGGAGCAAATAAATAAAGAATTGAAAGCTTCACCAACAAAAGCTTCTCTATACTACAAGAGAGGTCAAGAATATTACGACCAAGGAAAACTAAAAGAAGCAAGAAATGATTTTGAAACTGCTGCAACAATGGAACCTTCTAATGTTGAATATGCCAAAAAACTTAACTTTGTAAGTGGTTTCATCAAACAAATTGAAGCAATTGATAAAGTAGAAGAGGCTCAAGAAGTATCAAAATAAATGAATTCAGCTACTGCCATAATAGATAAGATGTTTTTGAACGATCCATTTAGTCAATGGCTTGGAATAAAACGCATTGAAGAAAAACCTGGCGAAGTAGTTTTAGAATTAACCGTGAGACATGAAATGCTAAACGGATTTGGAATTGCTCACGGAGGAATTACTTATTCTTTAGCTGATAGTGCTTTGGCATTCTCTGCAAACGGACATGGAATTCAATCTGTATCTATAGAAACTTCTATTTCGCACACCAAGCCAAGTAAAGAAGGTGATGTATTGCGAACAAAAGTGAAAGAGGAAAGTTTAACTTCTAAAATTGGGATTTACACCATTCATATTCTAAATCAGCACTCAGTAGTAGTTGCATTATTTAAGGGAACAGTTTATAGAACTGGAAAAGAATGGGAGGTATAGTTTTAAATTGTAATATTTATTTAGTCAACTATACCTAATCTGTCTCTAGAGAATCTTGAATAAATCAAGATTCTTTTTCGTAATCTAAAATTTACTTATCTAATTTATGTAACCAATCCATTACTTCGCGTTATAGATAGTGAAGAGGGAAACTGGGAGCAAAGGCAAGTGATTAAAAGATACTGCGGTATCGCCCAGTTTCTACTCTTTTTTTATAACTTCCCTAATCTAACTCAATATGAACTCAATGAGTATAACCCAACATATACCACCACAAGCTAAAGTGGATTCACTGGAAGAGTCCTGGATTAAATCAGCTCAGCAAGATTTGAGCGCTTTCGAAAAATTATATGACGCTAATTACGAAGCAATTTTTCGATATGCTTATCAAAGGATGGATTCTAAAGACGATGCTGCTGATGTTACTGCACAAGTTTTTCTTAAGGCAATGACCAACATAAAAAAGTACAAATTTATGGGGCTAAAGTTTAGCTCATGGCTGTACCGAATTGCAAAGAGCGAAACCTACCAGTTTTTAAAAAACAAATCGAAGTCGCCAACTATAAATGTAGAAACTGAATCTTTAGCCAATATGGCTCAAGATATTGATGTTCCTATTGCTCTTGGTAACGAAGAATTAATTGCTGCATTGTCAGAATTAAATGATCAAGAATTAGAACTAGTAGAGATGCGCTATTTTGAACAAAGAAACTTTAAAGAAATAGGCGAAATACTAGATATGACAGAGAATAACTCTAAAGTAAAGACTCATAGAGTTATAAAAAAATTACAGAATAAACAGAAGTAAAAACAATATACACTTGAAATATACTGAGTGTAATAGTTAATATAAAAGACAAAGTAAACACCAATAATAAAATGAAAAGAAACATTAACATAGACAGAAAACCACTTGCCAAAGAGGAAATAAATGCAACTAAAGACTTTAGGTCTTTAGCTAGCAAAGTTGGCATAGCAGGATCTGTTTCACCAAAACCTACTGGCAAAAGCACAGGATGGTTTGCTGGAGGAATTGCTGCTATTGCAATTGCTGCTGGTATTTATGTTGGAACAAAAACAGATTCGGAACAATTAGTTCAAGAACCAGAAACACTTATTGCTGAAGTAACAGATACTGTGTCCAAAACAATTTTTGTAAACCCGCCTATCCCTGAAGCAGACATATCAAATGAATCGTATTATGTAGATGCAGATAATGGAGGTAAAATAAAACATCACACAGGAACTGAAATTACTATTCCAGAAGGTGCATTTATGGATGAAGAAGGAAATATTATTACTGGAAAAGTAGAAGTACAATACCGTGAGTTCCATAACCAAACAGAGATTTTACTTAGTGGAATACCAATGGATTATGATTCTGCAGGAAAAGAACAAGTATTTGAGTCTGCTGGAATGATGGAGATTAGAGGTTACCAAGATGGGAAACGACTAAAAATTGTTCCAGACAAAAACTTTAGAATTTGCATGCACTCAAAAAACCCTGATCCAAAATTTAACTTGTATTATTTAGATGAAGAAAAGGAAGAGTGGAGCTACGAAGGAAAAGATTCTATTGATAATCCTAAAACTGAACAAGGCTCAATAAAAGATGAACCTATTGAAGAAAACATAGCCAAAGTTATTGATAAGGAAGAAGCACAAACTGAAATCGCAGATGCTGAAGAAGTTGTTGCTGTAATCAAAAAAGAGATTAAGACTTTGAAAAAGGAATCTCCAAGAAAACCACTGAAAGCAAATCCTAAAAAAAAGAACTTTACAATTGATGTTAAGAAAACTGAATTTCCAGAATTAGTGGTTTACGCAGGTACTATTTTTGAAGTGGTAGACAAATCAGATTTGCCAGAAGATACTTATTCTGTAACATGGAATGGTGTTGAATTATTAGAGAAGAACAACTCTTACATTGTTCAATTAAAAAAAGGAGAAAGAAAAGAGGAGATAAAAGTAATACCTGTACTGGATGGAAAAGATTATGATGAAGCCAAAAAAGAATTTGACTCAAGCTTTACAGATTATAGTAAAAAGCTTACAGCTAAGAAAGAAGAAGAAAAGCAAGCTGAAGTTAATTTGTCTAAAATAAAAGAACGTTATAAAAAAGAGCAAGAAGCCTACGAAAGAAGAGTTGCAATAATGAGAAGCAAAATGGAGTTTCAGGCAGCTGCAAGAGATGAATTAAAAAGAATATTTAACATAAACAGATTTGGAACTTGGAACTGCGACTCCCCTATTCCTTACCCAAAAGGTATGTTAGTATTAACTAATTACGAAGATGAAGAAACTGGAGAAACAATTGAGTTTACAAAACTTGATTTAGTGGAAAAAACAAGAAATGCTTGTTTCCCATTAGATGCATCAAGAATTGGAAGATTGCCTTTTAACCCAAAAAGAGACAATTTATTATGGGGAATTACTCTAGATGGCATGATTGCTGTTGCAGATACAGAAGACTTCAAAGAAATTGAAAAAGGACAAGAAGCCCATACTTTTAAAATGAAGGTTGTAGATATTAAAGGAAAAACAACTTCGGAAATACGCGAAATAATAGGAGGATAAACTATGAAAACCCTTGCCACCATAATCTTTTTGACCTGTGCTTTCTCAAACTTTGGGCAACTATCAGATTCCAATAACCTTGCAATGAATCGTGGGGTTATTGTGGTAAGGAAATACGTAGAATTCGATACATTAATTACTATCATAACAAAAGTCGACTCTACTAGAAAAGCTAGACTTTATAAAGGGAGAGAAAATAGACTTCCTAAGTTGTATGGATTTTTAAACGACAATGTATTACTATCTGGAAGTAGGATGTATGTTTTTAATGAAGCATTACCTAGCAAGCTTAAAAAGAAATATAATCGATCAGATTCTAAACCGTTTTTTGCAAAGATTAGAAGAATGCAAAAGAGAGGTGCTCTTGATTATGTAAAACTTAAAATACCAAGAAAAATAACAGATTCTATTTATCGTGAATACTCTAACGACTATAGAGTTTATGAGCTTAAAAGAAAAGATTCGCCTGTTGTAATGTTCCTTAAAGAAGAAAAAATACAAGGCACAAAAAAAAGTGAAA